>RCNC010000365.1_pt1 | contig 28823 bp, 28 predicted proteins | sample 2041301 | NCBI WGS metagenome assembly RCNC01 (sample SAMN09708231, study PRJNA481090) | Marine sediment metagenome, whole genome shotgun sequencing project. | biome: marine sediment; feature: ocean; material: sediment; isolation source: Sewage treatment plant 13A marine sediment (STP13A) ... | reverse complement strand
ATAGTGAATAAATGGTGCTGACAGGAAACTCATGATCAGATAAATGAGGGTTTCCCTCCAGGCCATTTTAAAATATAGAGGAGGGAATAGCAGGGTTATCAGGACAGGGACCGGGTAGTAAATCCACCAGGGAAGTCCGATATTATGTCCATATTTTCCTGTCAGCATCCCCAGGATCACTACTAATAATCCTGATAAAAGTATTTTCCGGACCTGTTTGGGTCGGGGGTGCCTCTTCAGCGATATGTAAATGATCATACCATATAGGAGGAAGGATGCGATGATATAGATTGGGAAGTGAAGCTCTTCAGGCATCTATACAGCATTTAGCCACCTAAGGGCGGCATTTTCCGAATTGAATAATCTGAAATTGTAATTTTTAAAGCGGGCATTCTGTTCGAATAATGTGGCCACAACTGTTTCGTAAGGTGCGGTTATCAGTATAGCTTCCCTAAGGTTTATATATTTTGGTATGGCATTTTTTGCAGCCTCGATAATGCGAGAAACATCATCCAACCTTACTACCAGCCGGGTTGACCTGCAGTTGATTATCACTTTAAGGTCCCTTGGGTACGATTTGTTTTTCCTGATCTCCTGGTAATGCCCAAGGATCTCGTCAATACTTAAATCCCCGCTCGTTGTGGTGCGTAGAACGCCCATTTCATCATTATAAGAAAAGTCAATCATGGTGGTTTTGCTGAAGTAGTGATTTCGGCCGTCATTAGGGAGATTCAAGTTAAGGCCAAAATTTGGGAAAGTCAATACCTGAAAATACAGAAAACTCACAGTGTAGATCCTGGTTAACTATTTAAAGATTTCGGCCGGATATTTGACATCTGTCAGGAAAAGCCCTCTGGCAGGGGCAGATGTACCTGCATCAGAGCGGTTCCTGTTTTCTATGATCTGCCGGAATCCATCCAGCTCTATCCTCCTGAAACCTACATCGAGTAAAGTTCCCACAATGGCCCTGACCATGTTGCGAAGGAAACGGTCAGCCTTAATTGTGAAAATCATAGATTCTTCGGTGTTTTCCCAGCCGGCGAGATGTATTTTACAATTATTGGTTTTGGTATCTGTATCAACCTTGCTAAAACTGGTGAAGTCAGTATATTCGACCAGGATTTCGCTGGCGGCTTGCATGGCTTCCGTATCCAGTTTTCCATAAACATAGTGTGCATACTCGTTGGAAAATACCTCCTTCCTTCGCTGTATATGGTACGCATAGGTCCGGCTCAGGGCATCAAAACGGGCATGGGCACCTGCTTTTACTTGCCTGATATGGTGGATAGCGATATCTGATGGCAATTTCCTGTTGATCTTGAAAAGAAAATCTTGATCCTCAATTTCTTTCACGCTACAATCAAAATGAGCGTAAAAGACACTGGCATGGACCCCGGTGTCGGTCCGTCCACAACCGGTAAGCTGGACTTTCTCTCCAAGTAAGAGGCTGAAGTCTTCATTCAGTACTTGTTGTACGGTATTGGCATTGGGTTGGATCTGCCAGCCATGATAATAAGTTCCCCTGTAGGATAGGTTTATGAAATATCTGGTTTTCAATGACATACCATGGTAGTATTGCCTGAACCAAAGATAATATTTTTTCTATTAGGATCAGTAACCGCCAATCATGGTCGCAATCCTTTTTTTTCTAATTTTATGGTCTTTACGGTTCAACCCATGAAAAATACAGCCATGATATTTAAAAAACTCCTCTTGATCTTCTCCTTGGTTCTCGTCGCCACCATCTTTGCCAATGCCCAGACAAAATCACCTGTGATGGATGGACAGACCAGGTTGATGTTGTATCAGCAACATGAGGATATACTGGCGTCCTCTTCCCTTAAGGACTTGCACTGGCAGCAGTTGGGCCCCACCAACATCAGCGGTCGTTGCACCGATGTCGAAGCAGTCAGTCCCAGGGGGAAAAGCTATACCATCTACGTTGCCGTATCTTCCGGGGGTGTATGGAAAACGGTCAATGAAGGGGTCAGCTGGGAACCCATATTCGAACAGGCGGCGACCACCGACATAGGTGACATAGCCATCGATCCCAGCAATCCTGATATTCTCTGGGTGGGTACCGGGGAAGCGAATATCTTTCGTAGTTCCATGGCAGGATGCGGGCTGTATAAAACTACAGACGGTGGGAAAAGCTGGGAGCATATGGGACTGGAAAACACGAATACCATCGCAAGGATCATCATCGATCCAGCCAATACTGACATTGTTTACGTAGCAGCCTCCGGGCATGAGTGGACAGATAATAAGGAAAGAGGGATCTTTAAGACCATGGATGGTGGCAAAACATGGAAGCAGGTGCTGTATGTGAATGACAGGACGGGTGGAAATGACCTGGTAATGGATCCGGGCAATCCGGATATACTGTATGCCACTACCTGGGAGCGCATCAGGCAAAAATGGAACGATCCCCGGACTGAAAATGATTATACCGGGAGCGGGATATGGAAAAGTACAGATGGAGGAGAGAATTGGAAGCAGATTAATGTGGGACTCCCCCCTGCCAACAAACGTGGCAGAATAGGCATTGATCTCTGTGCATCAAGGCCTGAAGTGGTTTATGCCTTCGTCGATAATTATGAAATGGCCAGGGATGAGGCATATGATGAAGTGGATTCTTATGGCAGGCCCAAAGGAAAGGTGATAAAGGGGGCCACCATATACCGATCGGATGACGGAGGGGAGACATGGAGGCAGACCAGCGGACTGACAGAAGAGATGAAACCTTACATGGAGAGGCATTCTGCTACCTATGGCTGGGTATTTGGCCAGATCCGGGTTGACCCGGTGGATGAGAATACCATTTATACCATGGGACTTTCCCTGCATGTTTCCAGGGATGGTGGCAAAACCTTTGAACGTCTGCGTGGCATGCATGGTGATCACCACGGCCTGTGGATAGATCCCGGAAATACGGATTACCTGCTGAATACCAATGACGGGGGTATATGTGTATCCTATGACAGAGGCGAAAACTGGAGGTGTTTCCTGGATAACCTGCCTGTGGTTCAATTTTTCAATGTGAATTATGACATGAAAGATCCATTCAGGGTATATGGTTCCATACAGGACCATGGAAGCATGTATGGAGTGGTAGACCTCAGCAGGGGACGGGATAAAATACCGGCTGTGGAATTCGAGTGGGCTCCCGGAGGAGAAGGTAGCAGCCATGCCATACATCCCCAAAATACGGATATTGTTTTTTCTGCAGGATTTTATGGCAGCATACAGCGGACAGTTATGGGTAAGGAGGGACACTGGTACAAAAACACTACATCCCAGCTACCGAAAACCTATCCGGATGAACCGAAACTCAGGGGACAATGGATTGCCCCTTTTTTCCTTTCACCCCATAATCCTGATATATTATACCATGGCATGCAATACGTGATGATGTCACGCGACAGGGGCGACACCTGGGAGTATATCAGTCCCGATTTAACTTACAACGATACAAAGAAAATGGGGGATATTTCCTTCCAGACCCTGACAAGTATTTCTGAATCCCCGATTAAATTCGGACTGCTCTATGCCGGTACTGATGACGGCCGTTTACATCGTACAAAAGATGGTGGAGGTACATGGACCGAGATTCTCGAGGGCTTGCCGGAGAATAAATGGATTTCCCGTGTGGAGGCATCCATGTATGATATGGGCACAGTGTACCTGGCCCAGAATGGTAAAAGAGATGATGATTTCCAGGTTTATCTGTGGAAATCCATTGACTTTGGAAATTCATGGAAAGATATATCTGCAAATATTCCCCTTGGTCCGGTTAACGTGATCCGCGAAGATCCTATTGATCCGGAAATACTTTACGTGGGAACGGATATTGGTGTTTATGTGACAAAAAACGGGGGTGAATCCTGGGAGGTATTGGGCGATCTGCCATCGACCTATGTCCATGACTTGGTTGTCCATCCCCGAGATAATATGATCGTCATTGCCACCCACGGCAGGGGCATATGGGTGATCGATGCTGACAAGGTAAACGAGGGAAAGCCCCAAAACCAGGGATGGTACGATTGATTTCAATAAATTAATACTTCTTCAAATTCTTTAACATTTTTTAACCCTGCCTCAAAACCTGCATACTGTCAGGGTTTGCCCGGTATTCCGGGAGAAGATTGCCTGGTACAGTATTTGATATTGAAGCATCAAATGTTACTTTTGGGGTCTCTTAAAAATCGCTGCAATTATGAATGATACTGTAAACATCAAGGAGTTAAATGAAAAGATAGAAAAAGAGAGTGCTTTCGTAGATATGATCACCATGGAGATGAATAAGGTGATTGTGGGACAAAGGCACCTCATTGACAGTTTGCTGATCGGATTGCTGACAGATGGTCATGTATTGCTCGAGGGTGTGCCCGGATTGGCGAAAACGCTCGCCGTTAATACCCTGGCAACCACCATAGATGCAAAATTCAGCAGGATACAGTTTACCCCTGACCTCTTGCCAGCAGACCTGATAGGCACCATGATCTACAGCCAGAAGAAGGAACAGTTCGAGGTTAAGAAGGGTCCCGTCTTTGCTAACTTTATCCTGGCAGATGAAATCAACCGATCCCCAGCCAAAGTACAGAGTGCCCTGCTCGAAGCCATGCAGGAGAAACAAATCACGATTGGGGAAAATACTTACAAATTGGAAAGGCCATTTATGGTCCTCGCTACCCAGAACCCCATAGAGCAGGAAGGAACTTACCCTTTGCCTGAAGCCCAGGTGGACCGTTTCATGCTGAAAGTGATCATTGACTATCCCTCGAGAGATGAAGAGCAGCTCATTGTCAGGGAAAACATTGCCCGGGAGTTCCCTGTTGCAGCAACCATCGTGAAGATAGATAATATTTTGAAAGCCAGGGATATCGTCAAAGAAGTATACATGGATGAGAAGATTGAAAGATATATCCTCGATATCGTGTTTACTTCAAGGTATCCTGAGAAACATGGTTTGGAGAAATTTGCCAATATGATACAATATGGTGGTTCTCCCCGTGCCAGCATCAACCTGGCCATGGCATCCAAGGCATTTGCCTTTATCAAACGCAGAGGATATGTTATTCCTGAGGATGTGAGGGCAATTTGCCACGATGTAATGAGACACCGGATAGGCCTGACCTATGAAGCAGAGGCAGAGAATATTACAACAGAGGATATCATTACTGATATACTGAACACAGTAGAAGTTCCTTAATGAAATTGATTGTTACCATATTCATTTTATTCTACCTGGCCATACCTGTTCAGGTTTCCGGGCAGCATTTCATCGGGAGGCATAAGACTGAAGTAAAGGAATTGATGGTAAAGAAGATGAAACAATTGTATGAAGATGACCATTCTGTGAACACTGTTTACAATACTGTAAAATATATAGACAGGCTGGGTAACCAGACCCTGCTATTTGTTTTTTCTGAACAGGATACCTGCCTGTATTCAAAATGGATGTGTGATTATTCCATGCTGAACTCCGTCATCGCAAACCTGAACGGTAAATATCCCCAGTCTGCCGAAGACACATGGAGTTATGTCCATGATCAGGAGCAATATATTATCTCCCTGACTGCTGGAGACTGGTATTTTACCATCACTACCAAAAAAGATCATTGATTGAAGTGGAAGCAACAGAACTGTTAAAGCGGGTCAGAAAAATTGAGATCAAAACCAGGGGCTTGTCAAAGAACATCTTTGCCGGGGAATACCATTCTGCCTTCAAGGGCAGGGGAATGGCTTTCAGTGAAGTCAGGGAATACCAGTACGGAGATGATGTTAGGACCATCGACTGGAATGTGACCGCCCGCTTCAATCATCCCTTTATCAAGATTTTCGAGGAAGAACGTGAGCTGACCGTTATCCTTCTGATAGATGTCAGTGGTTCACGTAATTTTGGTACCCGGACCCAGTTGAAGAAGAATATGATCACCGAGATATCTGCAGTCCTTTCATTTTCTGCCATACAGAACAATGACAAGATCGGTGTGATCATGTTCAGTGACCAGGTGGAAAAATTCATACCCCCTAAAAAGGGACGGCAACATACCCTCAGGATCATCAGGGAATTGATCAATTTCCAGCCCGGAAGGCAGGGAACGGATTTGAGCGAGGGACTCCGGTATTTTTCCAATGCTATCAAGAAAAGATGTATCGCTTTCCTGATCTCGGATTTCATGGATGACAATTATGAAGAAGCCCTGAGGATAGCCAATAAAAGACATGACCTGGTTGCCCTGAACATATATGATGAGCGTGAGAAGCAGCTGCCTAAAGCGGGAATGATCCGCATGCAGGATGCAGAGTCGGGCAAAATAATGTGGGTGGATACCGGTAGCCGGAGGATACGTGAGCGTTATGCCGAAGGATGGAGAAAGGGACAGGAAAAGTTTCGGGACCTGATGCTGCGTACAGGTATTGATTCGGTAAACATACGTACAGATGAGGATTATGTAAGACCCCTGATGAATTTATTTAAGCGGAGATAATACCTGGAATGGCAGCCTCAATAAAAATACAGCATAAGGATCTTATCCCCAAGATTAGCAAGCTATCCATTAGCCTGCTGCTGGCTGTGTTGGGATTTCTGCCTGTACACTCGCAGTTTGTTGAGATCAAAACACAGCTGGATACCAACCAGATCCGGATCGGGGAACAATTCCACCTGGATATAGAAATTTTGCAGCCCTCCGGTATCAGCATCATGTTCCCGGAGATCAAGGATACATTGATTTCCAACATAGAGGTTTTGCAGTCATATCCGCGAGACACAATTGCGGAGGGTGAAAACCTTAAAATCAGCCAGAGACATAAGTTAACTTCTTTTGATTCTGGTTTTTACGAAATTCCTCCTTTGAAGTTCTTTATCCACTCGGGACAATGGAACGACAGCCTCGAATCAAATCCCATGTATCTGCTGGTACATTCCGTAGCGGTAGACAGTACAATATACGATGTAAAATCTCCCATACATATGCCACTATCATTCCTGGAGGTCTTTCCTTTTATTGTTGGGGGACTCCTACTTGTGGCGGCGATTTACTTTACGGTCAGGTACCTTAGAAGGAGAAAGAAAAAGAAAGGGCTTTTCTCTCCTGACAGGCCTGAAGATCCTGCCCATGTGGTTGCACTTCGTGAACTGGACCGGCTCAGGGAGGAAAAGCTCTGGCAGCACAGCGAATTCAAACCATATTACACCAGGCTTACAGATACTATACGCCGCTATATGGAAAAACGTTATAATATTCCAACCATGGAGATGACGAGTTATGAGATCCTGGATAACTGGAAGCAGAGTGAAAAGCCGGACACTGATCTGTCAGACAAACTGAACCGACTGTTAAACCTTGCCGACATGGTAAAATTTGCCAAGGAAAAACCCATTGCATCTGATAACGAGGAAAACCTTGACAGGGCTTATGAATTTGTAAAGAAAACTGCGTGGGTTCAAAAGATAGAGGAGGAAAAAGATGTTTAGCAACCTGACATTTGCCAACCCGGATCTGCTGTATCTCCTGTTCCTGCTGCTTCCATTAACCGGCTGGTACATATGGAGAGAAAGGGGGGCTTTTGCCACTATACAGGTATCCAGTACCAAATCCCTGGAACAGGAAAGGATAACCTTCAGGCATATATTGAGACATGTTATTTTCGGTCTGAGGTTGCTGGTGATCGCCTCCGTGATCATCGTCCTGGCAAGGCCGCAATCCACCAACCGTTGGCAGAATGTTACCACCGAAGGGATAGATATCATGGTCGCCCTGGATATTTCAAGCAGTATGCTCGCCCAGGATCTCAGGCCTAACCGCCTGGAAGCATCCAAAGATGTTGCCATAGAATTTATTTCCGGCCGGGAAACCGACAGGATGGGACTGGTAGTTTATGCCGGGGAAAGTTTTACCCAATGCCCGCTAACCTCTGACCATGCAGTACTCATCAATTTGTTTAAAGGGATTGAGAGCGGGATGATTGAAGATGGTACGGCCATTGGGATGGGACTGGCAAACGCAGTCAACCGGCTCAAGGACAGCAAAGCCACAAGCAAGGTGATCATTTTGCTGACTGATGGTGTGAATAACCAGGGGGCGATAGCTCCCCTTACTGCAGCTGAAATTGCGAAGACTTTCGGAATCCGTGTCTATACCATTGGCGTGGGTACTATGGGTATGGCGCCCGCTCCTGTCCAGACACCTTTTGGTACCAGGCTGCAAAATGTAAAAGTAGAGATCGATGAAGAAACACTGCAAAAGATTGCCACTGCAACGGACGGACGCTATTTCAGGGCTACCAATAATGATAAACTGAGAGGAATTTACATGGAGATCGATCAGCTGGAAAAATCTAAGATTGATGTCAAGGAATACAGTAAGAAAGAGGAGGAGTATATGAGGTTTGGATTGCTGGCAACCGGACTGTTCCTGCTCGAGATACTGATCAGGTATTTGTTTTTCAGGAATATACCTTAATAAGATGTTCAGGTTTGGAAATATAGAGAATTTATACCTGCTGGTTATCATACCAGTGCTGATACTGTTGTTTATGATCCTGTTCAGCCTGCGCAAAAAAGCGCTGAGGCGTTTTGGGAACATGCAGGTTATAGAACCTTTGATGCCGGCCCTTTCATTTGCCAGGCCGGTAATTAAATTCATTCTGATCGTACTGGCGCTGACATCACTGATCTTCGGTATTGCAAGACCCCAGTTCGGATCCAAACTAAGAGAGATCAAGAGGGAAGGAGTTGAAATTATCATTGCACTGGATGTTTCCAACAGCATGATGGCAGAAGATATAAAACCAAACCGCCTGGAACGGGCCAAACAGGCCATTGCAAAAATGGTTGACCGCCTTGTAAATGACAAAATCGGTTTGATTGTTTTTGCCGGTGATGCCTATATTCAGATACCTATCACGACGGATTATGTTTCTGCCAAACTCTTCCTGAATACAATAAGTACGGAAATTGTCCCAAAACAGGGAACAGCCATTGGTTCAGCCATTGAACTTGGAATGAAATCTTTTACACAGCAGGAGGAAACAAGCAAGGCACTCATCATTATTACTGATGGTGAAAACCATGAGGATGATGCCATGGAAGTAGCTAAAGCGGCCGTAGAGAAAGGTGTCAGGGTACATACCATCGGGATCGGCCTGCCGAAAGGGGCTCCCATACCGGTTTATAATGGGGGACAAAAAAACTATCTGAAGGATAACTCAGGTAAGACAGTAATCTCAAAACTCGATGAAGATATGCTGAGAAAAATCGCAGTCGCAGGGGAGGGAGTATACATAAGGTCAACGGATACCAGGGTTGGACTCGACAAACTTTTTGATGAGATCAACAAAATGGAAAAACAGGAAATGGAGGCAAAGGTATATTCTGATTATGATGAGCGGTTTCAATATGTGTTCGCTATCGGCCTGTTTTTTCTCCTGCTCGAATTCTTTATCCTTGAAAGAAAAAATAAGTGGCTCAGTAAAATAAAACTTTTTGACCAACAATGAACAGTAAGATCTTAATCGTATCAGGATTGATTCTCATATTACCAGTGCTGGTGCATGGACAGGCGGAAAGAAAATTCATCCGTCAGGGGAATAAGCAATACAAGGAGGAAGTATTCGATGAATCAGAAATCCTCTACCGTAAGGCCCTTGAAAAGGAGCAGCAATCCTATTCAGGTGAATTTAACCTGGGTGATGCTATGTATAAACAGGAGAAGTTCGAGGATGCTGCCCGTAGCTTCCATAAACTGGCAGAGAATCAGACGGATCCAATTAAACTTGGAGAACTCTACCACAACATAGGCAATTCATTCCTTAAGGCCAATCAGCTTGAAGCATCAATAGAAGCTTATAAGCAGGCTCTTCGGAACAATCCTGAGGACAATGAGACCAGGCATAACCTGGCCTACGCCCAACAAATGCAACAGCAACAACAAGACCAGGACCAGGACAAGCAGGATCAGGATCAGGACCAGGATAAGCAGGATCAGGACAAGGATAAGCAAGATCAGGACCAGGATAAGCAGGATCAGGATCAAGATAAGCAGGATCAGGATCAAGACCAGGACCAGCAGGATCAGAACCAGGATCAGAATCAGGACCAGCAGCAGCAACAGCAACCACAGATATCCAAGGAGGATGCCCAGCGGATGCTACAGGCCCTCCAACAGGATGAGCAGGATCTTCAGGAAAAATTAATGAAACAAAAAGCACAGGCCACAAAGGTCAAGGTGCTTAAAGATTGGTAAGTTTGTTTTCGGAAAATATTGAATGAATAGCTTATTGAAATACGGGATTTTGTTATTATTTCTGATCACTGGATCGAACCTGTGGGCACAGAATGTGAGCATTACAGCCACTGCTCCCAATGTGGTCAAGGTAGGTGAACAATTCCGGCTGAATTATGTGATCAATGCCAAACCTTCCTCTTTCGGTGCCCCTGAGATAAGCAATTTTTATGTGTTGAGCGGCCCCAACCAATCAACAAGCCAGAGTATACAGATCATTAATGGACGGAGGACCTCAAGTGTTACGATAACTTATTCCTATTACCTGCAGGCAACAGGTGAGGGGGACTTCACCATTCCTGCAGCGACGGCAGTGGTGGAAAATAAGAACTACACCTCCAATACGGTCAAAATAGAGGTTATTAAAGGTGAAAACCCAGCCGGTACAACCCAGCCTTCTATATCTCAGACGCAGCAACCACAAGATATAGATGTGTCTGAGGATTTATTTGTAAGAATTCTTTCAAACAGGAAAAACATATACCGCGGGGAATATATTATCGCTACCATCAAACTCTATACTCGTCTCTCCATTACCGGTTTTGGTGAAAGTGAAATGCCGGATTTTCAAGGTTTCTGGACACAGGATATAGAGTCTCCCACCAATCTTAACCTGGTCAGGGAAAATGTGAATGGAAAAATTTTTAATACCGCAGTGATCAAAAAAGTTATCCTCTTTCCCCAGAAAACAGGGGAGATCATTATAGATCCCTTTAAACTTGAAACTTATATACGACAACAAACCAACCGGCCAAGAAGCCCCTTTGATGATTTCTTCGGAAATTCTTATTCCAATGTGGTAAAACCTCTTGTCTCCAACACGGCAAAGATCCAGGTAAAGGATCTGCCCCCTGGTGCTCCTGAAGGATATTCGGGAGCTGTTGGAAACCTGGCGGTCAAGGCTGAAATTGACAAGCAGGATGCTGTGACAAATGATGCCCTCACCTTTAAGGTCATTGTTAGTGGAAATGGGAATGTCCAGCTGATTGATGCTCCACGGATTAATTTTCCTCCGGACTTTGAAACCTATGATCCCAAGATTCAGACGGATGTAACAAATGGTGTCAACGGGCAGTCCGGGACCAAAACTTTTGAATACCTGTTGATCCCCAGGCATGCCGGAAATTTCCGTATCCCACAGGTAACCCTCAATTCTTTTGAACCAAAATCAGGGCAGTACAAAACATCCTCTACTACAGAATTCAATATCAGCATCTCGAAAGGGAATGAAGAAGAAGCTGTCTCTGTTATTGCAGGGCGTAGCAAAGAAGATCTCATGATCATTGGCAGTGATATCTTATTTATTAAGGACAATCAGTTCAAAATGTTCAGGATAGGACAGGGATTTTTCGGATCATCCCTGCTTTACCTTCTATATGCCGGAATATTCCTGTTGTTTCTCGGGGTATTATTGATCAGGAGGAAACGTATCCAGCGGCAACAAAATGTAGAACTGGTTAAAAACCAAAGAGCCAGCAGGGAAGCCAGGCGGAGATTGAAGGAAGCGGCCACAAATATGAAAAAGAATGAATCGGAAGCATTTTACGAGGCTGTTTTAAAAGCCCTGACTGGTTACCTTGTGGATAAACTGAATATTCCCATGGCAGATCTTTCCAAGGATAGTGCCAGGAATGGACTGCAAAAATATGATGTCAAACCGGAAGCCATCGAAGAATACCTGGAGCTTGCAGATGTCTGTGAGATGGCCAGGTACTCGCCGACTGCCATTGAAGGAGGCATGGAAGAAGTTTATTCCAGGTCAATAAAGATCATCAGCCAATTAGAACAAAACCTGCGATAATGAATCGAACATTAATGATCATAAGCATCCTGGCTACCTGTTTTATGGTTGCTGAATCCAGGGATCTGCAGGATCTTCTCCAAACAGGGAACCAGTATTACCTGGATGGGAAATATGAAATGGCTGTACAGTCATACCAATCCATTATTGATTCAGGCTATGCCTCAGCTGAACTTTACTATAACCTTGGAAATGCCTATTATAAATCACATGATATTACCATGGCCCTGGTAAATTATGAAAGGGCACGCATATTGAAACCCAACGATCCTGAAATTAATCATAATCTGGAGATTGCCAGGGAATTTGTCGTGGACAGGATAGAGGTCCTGCCTGAGTTTTTCCTAAGGAAAGCATATGTGGATTTCGTTAAGATCTTTGATGCAGATATTTGGGCTTTGGTCAGTGTGATCACATTTGGACTGGCTTTGGGACTCTTCCTCGCATATTTTTTTCTGAACCAGTTGTTTATCCGCAAATTGTCATTCTGGACAGGCATTTTATTTATCCTCATTTCGGTCTCCACTTTTCTGTTTGCCATTCAGCAAAACAACCTTGTCACAAAACACCACCAGGCCATCATCCTCACTCCATCTGTGACCATCAAAAGCTCTCCCGATGAGGACAGCGGTACTGATCTCTTCCTGCTTCATGAGGGCACCAAGGTAACCATCAGTGATGAACTAGGTGATTGGAGAGAAGTTATCCTGATCGATGGCAACAGCGGCTGGTTAAAAGAGATCGACCTGATCAGGCTGTAGTGTGATCCCAGTCTGCCCCTGCTGTACAATTCTCGGATATTCCCTATATTTGAACCATAATCCCCTTCACTTACAAAACTTGCCCGGATGAATAGCTTGACTCTTACGATATTTGCATTTGTGGGCTACCTGGTTGCTTACCGCTTATATGGCCGGTTTCTCGCCAGGAAGATCTTCAGACTTTCAAATGAGAACCTGATGCCCTCGCATGAATTTAATGACGGTGTGGATTATGTGCCCACCAAGTCTAACATCATATTCGGACATCATTTTACGACTATCGCGGGACTGGGGCCTATTGTCGGGCCTGCCATCGGGGTGATCTGGGGATGGCTACCGGCTTTCATATGGGTGTTTCTGGGCTCCATTTTCATGGGTGCGGTACATGATTTTTCTACCATGGTCATTTCTGCCCGCAACAAGGGCAGGACCATAGGGGACCTGACAGACGAACTGATCGGTCCGGGTACACGATATTCTTTCCAGTTCCTCATGCAGCTCCTGCTGTTTATCGTCCTTTCCGTTTTCGCTATGATTGTCGGTGTACTGTTTGAACTGTACCCCGAAGCAGTTTTTCCTGTATGGATGCAGATCCCCATTGCTGTATGGTTGGGCTGGATGATCCGGAAGGGTAAAAATGACCTGCTCTATTCCATCATAGCCGTACTCCTGATGTATGGCACAGTTATCATCGGTTTGTATATCCCCATCCGGGTACCACCCATTCAGGGTTCATCTGTAGTTACCTGGTGTCTGATCCTCTTTGTGTACGTATTTTTTGCTTCCACCCTGCCAGTACAGAAACTTTTACAGCCAAGGGATTATATTAATTCCCACCAGTTACTGGTAGCCATTGCTTTGATCATTATAGGACTTTTTGTCGCCCATCCGTTGATTACCGCCCCGGCTATCAATCATGCAGCTTTTGCTGCCGGATCGGATGTACCGGACATGATGCCAATCCTGTTTATTACCATAGCCTGCGGCGCCATAAGCGGGTTCCATTCACTGGCAAGTTCAGGAACAACGGTAAAGCAGGTCGACCGTGAAAAGGACACATTATTTATTGGTTATGGAGGGATGCTCTGGGAAAGTTTCCTGGCCGTGCTGGTGATCATGGCTGTGGCAGGAGGACTGGGACTGGGACTTGAAAAGGATGGACAGATCCTCACTGGGGCGGATGCATTCAAGCACCATTATTCTTCCTGGGCCGCCTTCAGCGGTATAGATGACAAACTGGAAGCCTTTGTGATCGGTGCCTCAAACCTCTTCAAGAGTTTTGGGATCCCCCCCCTCGTTGGTAAAAGCATGATTGCTGTCTTTATCGTAAGTTTTGCCAATACTACCCTGGATTCGGCTGCCAGGATACAGCGCCTTTCCCTGCAAGAAATATTCCGCAATAAGCAGGGTAACATTAGAAAACCCATGGATAATAGGTACGTGGCCACTTTTTTCGTGGTGTTGGCCGCCATGACCATGACTTTTCTGAAGTCCGGTGCCACCGGAGCGCTCATCCTCTGGCCTCTTTTCGGATCTCTCAACCAGTTGCTGGCTGCACTTGCCCTGGGCATGGTTACGCTCTACCTGTTCAATCATAAGAAGAACATTCTGATTACACTGATACCCATGATCTTTGTCTTGATCGTCACCATATGGGCCATGTTCAAGAACCTGGCCAGTTTCTGGGCCAAGGGAGATGAGATACTGATATTCTTGTCAGTACTGATTCTAGGACTCACACTGCTGCTGCTGGCAGGCAGTTTAAAGGCCATGCTTAAGCCACGGACCCAGGTCACCCCGGAAGCCTGATTTGGATTATTCCGCATCTTGTTTTTTCCTGGCAGGCAGGAACCAATGCCTGAAATTCAGAAAAACACTGATTAATAAAGCCATTACCAATCCCCAAAGCGTTACCGCATCTACCAGGTTTTGGTCAATTTGTAATCCCGTCAGACGTGTGAAAAGAAAACTCAGGTAAGAGTTAGGAAGATCAGAATAACCTAGCTTTCGAAGGATATTGAAATGCCAGTCTGTAAGGGGACAGTACCCCAGGCCGTAGAAGATCCCCAGTCCCAACCAGGAGGCAGCCGTTAAAAGAATACATGCAAGGTTCAGGCGCCTGGTCTTCTTCCAGATCCATCCGAATAGTATAAACAGGATCAGCAGGGAATGAAAGGCCGTAAAAAATATATCAAGAATTTTCATCCCAATAATTTAATAAATTTACATGTAAATTGTCACGTTGTCGTGATGAAACATTATAATATAAGGGTCCTGGGACATGTTCAGGGAGTTGGGTTCCGATATGCGGCCAGGAGAACGGCTGAGCTGTACAACGTTTCCGGCTTTGTACGAAATGAGCCTGACGGATCGGTATATATCGAAGCCGAGGGTAAACCACTCAATCTGGACATGTATCTTGAATGGTGCAGGAAAGGGCCAGGATATGGACGTGTTAAAAAGGTTTTTCATACAGCTTCAACTGTGCAGGGATTTCGAAAATTCGAGATCCGTACTTAGTGTGATATTATAACCCTTCTTCGAATTATTTCATCAACCGCCTTCAGACTACCAATATATATTCCGGATGGGTGGCTCCCGGAATCCCAAATGACCGAATTAGGGCCTGCCGGTCTGTATCCATTTAAAATTACATCAACCAACCTTCCGGACATGTCATGCAGGGTAGGCATATCAGGAAAATGGCAATAAGCAGCAAGCATTTCTTCTTCATGTCCGTTTCAAATTTTAAATAAGTTAAGGGATAATCTGTTGAATGTCAAGAATCGAAAATCATGAAATGATGCATTGGATGAAGAATATGCTTATTTTTAGTTTTTCTAATGTTTTAAAAGTAAAATATGAACGTCATGAAAAAGTTTATCCTGCTTATCGTATTTGGCATAAGTTTGAATGTTTATGGTCAGGAAGACATGCTTTGCATGGGACATCACTGGACAGAAGATGAAGCCAATGTTATGATGAAAAAATTTGAGGCATCCTGGAATGACCTTCCTTCCTGGGAAAAGAGGGCCGAGATGATCAGAGAAGGTATCATTGATGGCATGGGACTGAATAAAATGCCAGCCATAGACGGAGCTTTCAATCCTATTGTCAGGAATATCCGAAAGATGGATGGCTACATAGTGGAGAATATCGCCCTGGAAAGTTTCCCTGGATTTTATATTACCGGTAACCTGTACAGGCCATTTGCAGAAAAGGAAAAATACCCTGCTGTCCTATGTCCTCACGGACACCTGCCGGATAAGAGGTTGAGGGAGGATATGCAGAGACGCTGTGCTGCACTGGCCAGCATGGGCGCAATAGTTTTTAGCTATGACATGGTTGGGTTCGGGGAGTCACAGCAGGTTAGCCATAGAATGCCCATTGCCCTTCTGCTACAGACATGGAACAGTACAAGGGTGCTGGAATACTTGCTGTCCCGCGAGGATGTGGATGGAGAGAAGATTGGGATGACAGGTGGCTCGGGAGGAGGAACCCAGACCTTTGTATTGACGGCCATCGATAAGAGGATTACAGTATCAGCTCCTGTAGTCCAGGTATCTGCTCATTTTTTCGGGGGTTGTATTTGCGAAAGTGGCATGCCCATCCACAAAAGTGAACACCACCAGACAAACAATGTTGAAATTGCAGCACTCTGTGCTCCCCGGCCCTTATTACTGATTTCCAACGGGCAGGACTGGACAAGGAATACTCCCCGGATTGAGTATCCGTATATTCAGAAAGTATATGCCCTATATGATGCGGAGCATAAAGTGGAGAATGTTCACCTGGCCGGGGAGAAGCATGACTATGGGTATTCGAAGAGGGTGATCATGTATAATTTTATGGCTCATCACTTGGGACTGTCAATCGGGAGTCTTCCATACAATAACGGCTACAGGGAAGATTTTGTCACCCTCCTTTCCCAGGAGCAACTGAAAGTATTCAGCAAAGAAAACCCCATTCCTCCCGGTGCACTGGAAGGCAATGAAGCGGTGATCAAATTTTTAAAAATGGAATAAAATCTCCAGTATACAGAAAATTGAATATGACCTTAACGGAGTTAGGATATAATGATGACCTTGGCCGTTACCGGCAGGAACAAAACCTGCTTTCTTATGAGATCGGAAGAGTTATTGCAGAGCACAGGGAAAAGTATATAGTCCAGACGGAAAAAGGCGAATTGGAAGCTGAGATCATCGGCCACCTGCGTTTCTCAGCAACAGACAGATCAGGTTTTCCAGCAGTGGGGGACTGGGTGGCTGTATCGGTATTTAATGGAGATGAAGCCATTATCCACGCGATATATCCAAGGAAAAGCATCCTTGAGCGGCAGGCTGTTGGGAAATTCGGTGAGAAACAGATCATTGCCACCAACATAAATTATGCACTGATCATTCAGGCAGTTGACAGGGACTTTAACCTCAACAGGCTGGAGCGGTATCTGGCCATTTCATATGCAGGCAATATAGAACCTGTCATAATCCTGAGTAAAATAGACCTGGTCGGTCAGGATGAACTAGCCAACATAGTCAATGAGGTTTCAAAACGCATCAAGGATGTTCAGGTCATTGCTATCAGTAATATAAGCAGGGATGGATTTGATCTGCTGATCCAACTTCTCCAAAAAGGGAAAACCTATTGCTTCCTGGGTTCTTCCGGTGTGGGCAAATCGACCCTGATCAACAATCTTGCAGGCAAGGATCTTATGAGAACGAATTCAATCAGTGATAGTACAAAAAAGGGCAGGCATGTTACAAGCCACCGTGAGATGCTTATCCTGGAAAGTGGAGGGATACTGATTGATAATCCAGGTATGCGGGAGATCGGGATGGCTGACTCGGATGGGGGAATGGAGGTTGTGTTTGATATTATTTCCAATCTTTCAATAGCCTGCAAATTCTCAGATTGCCGACACATTCATGAAAATGGTTGTGCAGTACTGGAGGCTGTGGAGAATGGTGAATTGGACAGGGCATCCTATGACAATTACCTGAAATTGGAAAGAGAAACGGTCCATTTTCAATCAAGCATCGCTGAAAAACGCAAAAAGGATAAAGACTTTGGCAAAATGATCAAGAATTACAAAAAGAGCAAGAAGCAAAGTGAGTTGTAACACAATATTAAATTTATGAAAAGATTATTTATTGGCTTTTTTGGTAAGGGACTCAGGCCAGGTCTGCAGCTATGCTTCGTTATAGTATCTGTCATATTAATATTGGCATCTTTTACATCTTGTTCGGAATCTTTGAAAGATAGTGGATTACGAATTGGATGGGCAATGGAGGATATTACTCCGCAATTTCCTGTTTCGTTAAGGGGACAATATTACGAGAGGATAGCAAAAGAGGTACAGAGCCCTCTTAAAGTTACTGCGTTTGCAATTGAATCTGCAGGCGAGGATGGAATTGTGGAACAGGCCATAATGGTTTCAGTGGATGTTATATCAATTGATCGGAGCCTTCAGGATTTAATCAGGAACCTTGTGGATGAGCAGATTCCTGAATTTGATATTCAAAAACTCTTTTTAAATGCTACACATACACACGCTGCTCCTAACCCAGACCATGAAAGTGAATTTGGAAAATTACTTGTAGAAAAAGCTGGAATTGCCATAGTTAGCGCGTGGAAAAATCGCACCCCTGCTGGCATTAGTCGAGGATTAGGATATGCAGTTATTGGACATAACCGACGAGTCCAATATTCAGATGGGACCACACAAATGTATGGATCAACCAAAAGACCCGACTTCATTGGGTTGGAGGGACCGAGTGATCCTGGTGTTGACATGCTTTTCTGCTGGGATCTGAACAAACAGCTGACGGGAATAATCATGAATGTATCCTGTCCGGCACAGGTAATGGAAGCAAAATACCTTGTTTCATCCGATTACTGGGGTGAAGTAAGGAAACAGCTAAAAGAAAAATATTCAAAGGATATATTTGTTTTAGCCCAATGTGGTGCGGGAGGTGATATTTCACCTCGAGACCTGCCACGCGGTTATCAATCAGGAGAGCCCAATATGTGGGATCTTCCCGGAATAATCGAGATAGGGAAAAGACTTGTTCGGACAGTTGATAATGTTTTTCCATTAGCCAAAAGCACAATCCAAACAAGTATAATTTTTGAACATAGGGTAGAAGAGATTGATCTGCCTACAAGGAAGGTAAGTTTGGAAGAATATGAAGAAGCGCTTAAGATAATTAAAGAAATACATTCTCGAGAGCCTCAAAATACTGACGATCCTGGCACTGCATGGAATAGGTTTCTAAAAGAAATTGAAGAAAATGAAAAAACAAAAGAATATGGACCCTGGGATAATAAATTGACCGACTTTGGAATAATAAAAAAGAAAGAAGCTTTGGTTGAGAGATATTTACATCAGGAAAATGATCCATTCTGTATGATAAATCTTCATGTTTTGCGTATTGGAGATGTGGTAATTGCCACTAATCCATTTGAGCTTTATCTAGATTATGGACATAGAATTACGGGATTGAGTAAAGCTAAACAAACCTTTATTGTACAATTATGTAGTGGAAGTGAGGGCTATCTTCCAACCGAAAGAGCCATTTTGGGGGGAGGTTACAGCGCAATGGTTAATCGAGTTGGACCTAAAGGTGGGGATCATTTAGTAAATGAAACAGTTAATATGATTAATTCACTTTGGGAGATAAAATAATTTATTATATGACAAAAATTGCATTTGTTGGATTTGGAGAAATAAACTCACCAAAAGACCTGATCGACGCTAAATGCGCTGAGGCACTTGAACAGGTACGATCACTTGGATTTGATGTACTGACAACTGAGACAGTCACTGATGATCCCGGCAATATAGATATTGGAAGGGCAATCAAGGATCTATCTGCAGTGGAATTTGACACCCTCATCATTTGTATTGCAGGCTGGATTCCCTCTCATGCAGTGATTTCGATAACAAGTGAATTCAGGGAGAAGCCGATGGTTTTGTGGGGGCTGTGTGGAGACATGAAAGATGGTAGGGTTGTGACCGCAGCGCCTCAGGCCTGTACAACAGCACTGAGGAAGGTCTTTGAGGACCTCGGATATAAATTTAAATATATATACAATATCATAGGTCATCCGGCCCCCTTGGATAAAATAAAAAGCTTCGTTATTGCTGCTTCTGGCTCAAATTTACTGAAACACGCTAAGGTTGGTATGATGGGGTATCGCGACATGAAATTGTACAATACACTTTACGAGGGGCTCTCTCTTAAAAGCAGGATTGGGATTGAAGTGGAATTCTTCGAGATGCTTGAAATGCTAAGGAATAGTGAACAGGTCAATAACCACGAAGTCAACCAGGTATTAGGAAAAATCAAGCGGAACTGGGAATTTGTAAAACCCATTGACGAGGATTTCCTGAGTCAGGGCATCTCTTATTTTATTGCTGTAAAGAAAATCGCAGAAGAGAATCATTTTGATGCCATTTCCCTGAAAGATGTGGATGGAATGAAAAAACTTCTCGAATTCCCTCCTGCCATGATATTTATGCTTCTTTCTGATGAAGCTAGCCTTTGCTGCATCCCTGAAAACGATGCCATGGGTGCCGTAACCCAGCTTATCGTAAAACAACTAACCGGACAATGTGCTGCATATCTGGAATTTTACGAGTTTTTTGAAAATAGCGTTTTACTGGGAGTTCCCGATTTTGTCCCGGCTGAAGTCGTCAATGGAAAAGTAACTGTAACAGAAGCTGCGTTTGGTGGCATCAGCGGGGGACTTTTAAATATATCCAAACTAAAAACAGGCAGGCTAACATTGGCCAGGTTATCGAATTCCGGGAGACAATATACCATGCACATATGCACAGGTGAGGGTAAGCTGAAGGCTTGGGAAGAAGCTGGGTGGGACAACCCAGCGCCTCAGTTGCCCAGCCTGGAAATTTTCATCGATGTTCCTATGGATTATTTTACCCAGAAAATTTCAGGGCAACATTACATCATCGCCTACGGTGACCACAGTCAAACACTGAAAGACTTCTGTTATTTGAAGGATTTCAAGATTGCTTAGATGGGTACAGCGAGGAATGCATAGTTGAAGTATCCAGGGAATAGATCTTACAGTGAAATAAAAGCAGTATAGCTTACCTCTTCGGCTGCTTCCGATATGGAGAGCAGGATCTGGGCCGAATGGATTTTTCCGTCACCGCCAGGGATCTTTACATTTTTCTTTTCGCCGGTAATTTTGGATGACCTGGGACTAAAAAGGCTGACCAGGAATGAATCGTATTGCTCAGGCTCGCCCGGAAAAAGTGATTTAATATCTTTTCCAATGATAGTGCCAGCTTTAATATTCCAGAAATTTTCGGCAGCACGGTTAACAAAAATGATCCTGGATCCCTGATCAATGGTCAGGACTATATCGGCATGGTCCGACAGGGTCTTCTCGAAACGGTTACGCTCCCTGGTAATAAGCTGATACTGTGCTTCCATGTCGGTTTTTGTTTGCTCGAGTTTTTTCTTTAATTCCACACTGGCAAGTTTCAGTTTATCTTCCTGTATCTTCAACTGATCGGTATATTTCATGCTTTCCAGTTCCATAATCCTTTCATGAGTAATATCAGTAGCCAGGTAGATTACCTTGGCAACTTCCCCATACATATCGTTCACCGCTGTATAATTGACACGAAACCATTTTTCATCTTCATATTTCGTCCTGGTCTTCATCTGTCCCTGATATGCAATACCTCGGGTGATACCTTCCCATATCTCATGAAAACTATCGAGTTCATTTTTTTCAATAAATTCAAAAACAGACATCTTTTCCAGATCCTTCCGGGTATATTTTAAAGTCTCAAGGAATAGCTCATTACAATTGATATACTTACCGTCAGGTGCAAATTCAGCTTTTATGTTCAAGCGGTTTAAAGATTCGATCTGACCCTCATAATCAAGACTTTGCTTCTTCTGCTCCGTGTTATCGATGGCCAGGAACAGGATCTTTTCAACAGATCCGTCATCTTTCCTTACACAGGTATATGTAGACATCGCCCAGAGATCCTGTCCCTCTTTGCTGACATGTTTCATATATCCCTCATAATGTTTACCCCCCTCGGAAAGCCTGTTCCAGATAGGGTCAAACCACTCCCTGTCCTTTTCATCAATAAACTTTGAGATATGTTGCCCTTCTACTTCCGAATTACTGAAATAACCAAGCTTATGAAGAAACTTTGTATTCGCATACAACATTGTGCCATCTGTACCATACTCGGCCCTGATCAGCGTATGATTAACAGAGTTGGTGAAACTGATAAATTTTTCGGCTTGCTGTGCCGCCTGTTCCTGAGTTTCTTTAAGTTGTTCCATGTTTTGCCGCATCTTCTCTTCCTGCTGGGCCATGACCTCTGCCTGGCTCTGTGATTCTTTTAGCAGGGAAGCCGTACGGATACTATTCCTGAGGCTGGAAATGGTGATGGCGGTCCTTTCAGCTACACTCTCGACAAAACTGATTTCAAATTTCTCTATGGTATTGAATGAGGCAAGTTCCAGGATCCCCAACACTTCATCCTGTGTGATAAGTGGAACGATGAGTAAATTATCGGGTGTGGCGAGCCCAAGGCCGGAGGTGATTTCAAGGTAACCAACTGGCAGGTTTGTCATATGAATACTTTCTTTCTCCAGGGCACAGGTACCGATCAATCCTTCTCCCCATTCAACCCGTTTATCTGCAAATTTTTTCCTGTCATAAGCATAGGAAGCTTTCAGATCAAAGTACCTGACATCATCCTCATCCTGTTCGATAAGAAAGAACCCACCCTGATTGGCATCCAGGTATTTAACCAGGTAACTAATGATATTGTAGGAGAATTCCTCCATATTATCAAAAGGCCTGCGCAAGATGTCTCCCACGGTTGCCAGTCCACCGGAAATCCAATTCCGCTGGTCATCTTCCATCTTGCGGTTTTGTTGTTCTTCGGTATTATTTTTCAGATTGTTCCTCAGGTTAACCAGGGCTTCACCAAGCGGGTCATTCGCATCCTTCAGGTCCAATTCTGCATCCAGTTGTTTATGAATGAGCTTGTCAGTAAAGTCAAGTATTTTTTCTGATCTTTGTTGCACCTCCATCAATTGCCTGTTAATAGAGACCTTATTTCTGGCAGATTTAACCCCGGCAATGACACCGGCCACCGTGGTTAATACGGGGAGGACATCAAGCAGGAATTGCCCGGGAAATAGTTTATGCAGATACCCAAAACCATGCAGAGTGAAGGAAGTGCTTCCTGTAAGAGAGTGAAGCAGCAGGGAGGCGAAGGGGAAAATGATCCCGATGAGAAATCCATAAACCGTATACCTGATAATTATATCGTTAGGTTTGTCCATAATAATCCCAAGTCAGAATAAAAATACTTATAATTCCTTAATGATTGAGAATGATCCGGAATTTTTATCAAGAGCGGATGGGCGGACTAACAATAGGAGAAGATACAGAGGCGGACCATATAACAGTATTGATATGTCTCTATGTCCTTATTCTGATTGGAAATAATAAAGGTTGTCATTTTGAATCAATTCAATGTCTTTTCAACTTTTTTTACCAGGGTCTTGATATCAACCGGCTTTTCTATATAATCAACGGCTCCCATATCAAGGGTTTTCTTAATGTTCATGACATCTGTAACAGCTGATACTATGATCACCGGGATTCCACTGGTTTCATTGTTTTTCTTAAGCTGGTCAAGGAACTGGTAACCACTTATTTTCGGCATCAAAAGATCGAGCAGGATGAGTTCCGGGCGGTCTTTCTCCAGCATGGTATATGCCTCTTTAACGTTAAAAGCGGTCTTAATATCGTATCCCTTGCTATTCAAGATTGCTTCGAGAAGAACAACATTGGTATTGGAATCATCTACGATTAATATCTTCTTCCTGTCTGCAGCGGTATTCATACAGTGGCATGAATTATTACTGTTCCAAATATATTGCATTTTGAGATAGTGTGCATATTTATTGAGATGATTTATATCATCTCTCTTTTTTTCGTAAGTTTAATAAGAATTACTGCCGTGAATCAATCAACATCCATATCAGGGTTTCCGTGTGATGAGCAAATGCCTTACAGCCAGCTGCTTGACGTAAATCAGATTGAATTATTGCAGCGAAACAGCAATGTTGTCAGCTATAACAAGAAAGATATAGTATTCCGGCAGAGTACCAGGACCTCCCACATTATGTTGATGGTGTCCGGCCTGGTTAAAATTTTCAAAGAAGGAAGGAATGAAAGAACCGTATTGCTGAAGATTGCTACACCTGGGGAATACATAGGGATGATGTCCGTAATGGGGGACCAGATACACCAGTATTCGGCTTCTGTCGTTGAAAATGCTGACATATGTTTTATCGATATCAATGCTTACCGCAATGTGCTGATGGAAAATGGTAAGTTCAGCCTCCAGCTGATGAACCTGATAAGCCAGGATGGCCTGTTTATTTTTAACCGTCTAATGAACCAGACCCATAAACAACTACCGGGCAGGATCGCAGATGTGTTGCTTTATTTCGCAGAACAGATATACAGGCAGCCCCATTTTGATTTTCCCCTGACCCGACGTGAGCTTGCAGAACTTGCAGGAACAACGAAGGAAAGTTTTATCCGGACCCTGACTGAATTTAAAAATGACAAGATCATCTACCTGGATGGCAGCAGGGTGGAAATAATATCCATGGATATAGTAAAAACCCTGAGCGAATTGGGATAGGCCACCGAAATACTTAAATTTACACCTGTTACCTTTAGACCTGACTCAATCCGATGAAAGTATTAATTGTTGACGATATTTTTACGAATCGCCTGCTTCTCGCTGAGGTGCTGAGAAGCCTGGATATTGAGTTCGACCAGGTTGAGAATGGAAAGGAAGCAATAGACGCTTTTGAGAAAATACACTATGATTTGATCCTGATGGACATAGAGATGCCTGTAATGAACGGGCTCGAAACAACAAAATTTATCAGGGAAGAAATGCCACATCCGAAAAACAGGGTCATGATCGTTGCGCTGACAGCCCATAATCCTCAGCTCTTCTTCGATGATTTCCAGGATGTGGGATTTGATCAATTGCTTACTAAACCCTATAGTCTTGATAAGCTGTCAGAACTCCTGGGTGTCTGATCAGGTCTGGCTTATTAAATCAGTCCAATAATTTTTTCAAGTCCGGCAGCATCCGTTTCATCAAATTGATCAAGGAGCTTAGAGTCCACATCCAGCACAGCGATGATCTGCTGATGTTTATCCCGTACAGGGACAACAATCTCTGATCTTGATCTTGAATCGCAGGCGATGTGTCCTGGGAATTGTTCCACATCTGGGACGATAATGGTTTTTCCTTGATTAATCCCCGACCAGCAGACACCGGTGTCTTTGGCCAGTACCTGGCAGGCAACGGGTCCCTGGTAAGGACCGACAAGCAGGTTTCCGTCACGGATCAAGTAAAATCCCGTCCAGAAAAAGCCATCCATTTTATGATGAAGGACTGCAGCCACAGTGGCCATGCGGGACACTACATCATCAGTTGCATTCAGGAGTGTGGATAACTGGTCATAGATCCTCTTATACCTGCCCCTCTTCTTACTTTCATCCATGGCTGGTAACAATTCTTGATCTGATTAATACAATTCCTTAATGGTCTGTTTTTTACCATTGAATTCGTAACTGTCACCGGCTCTCAATCCTTCCATGGCTTTGTAGAGTGGGACCGCAGGCGAGATGGCATAAAAAATGGTACCGTCCAGTTCGATTTTTCCAGCACTGATGGCAATAATTAATTTTGAGGTATCTGATATTACTATGGCACCAAATTCCACTGTTTCCTTCGAGTTCTTAGGGTTGATCCGTTCGAGGACATTCATATCCGTAAGGGCCTTTTGATATTGTGCAGCAAACATATCTCTCCTTCCCATCAACTGATCCCTGAATGAATCATAGCGGTCTTTGTTAGCACCATATTCATTGAGGGCGAGCTGTGCTTCATTCATGGCTGATTTGGCACTGTCAACACATTTTTGCTGTGTTTCTCTGCAGCGCGTAATTAACTTTTCTTTGATATGTAGGTTATCCTCCCTCATAAAGATTGCAGGATCAAGAATAATTTCAGGGGAATCTTTAATCAAAGACTACTCAACAATATTATATTAGCGGGAATATTGGTTACAAATTCTGTAAAATAATGAAAAATCCATTAAAATGAAAGATTTCTCCTGCAAATTTCTGGTAATTATGCTTTTAGCTTGTTCAACCCTGGTTTTTACCCAGGCTCAGCTAAGGCCTGATTGGGAAGGTAATATTCCCGATGGTTGTACAAGCATAACCCTGGGAAAAAAGGCTACCGCCGACGGATCTGTGATCACATCGCATACGGATGACAGCCACCGCACACGCTCATGGATTGATATCCAACCACGGAAGCAGCATCCTGCAGGGAGCACAGCACCTATGTTTAAGCGTATGCCCTATGATTCCCTTGACATGCCAACCTATATACACAGGAAAATTGGCGAAATACCACAGGTTTCTAACACCAATGCCTTTATTAATTCGGCCTATCCATGCATGAATCAATACCAGCTGGGAATAGGTGAATCAACCTTCGGTGGCCGGGAAGAATTGCAGTCTGACAAGGGATTAATCGATTGCCAGCGATTATGCCAGTTGATGCTTGAACGAACCAGCAGTGCCAGGGAAGCTATACAACTGGCTGATAAACTTCTTGAAGAGCACGGTTGGAATGATTACGGGGAATGCCTGACCGTTTCTGATCCTGGAGAGGTCTGGCACCTCGAGATCGTGGGACCAGGTAAAGGAAGGATCGGAGCTGTCTGGGCGGCCCAGCGTGTACCTGACGACCATGTTTCTGTAAATGCAAATGCAAGCACAATAAAGGAAATAGATCTTACCGATCCCAATCATTTTTTGGCGTCTGAAAATATTTTTGACGTGGCCAGGGAAAACGGCTGGTGGTCACCGGAAGAAGGGCCTTTCCGCTTCTGCTATGCCTACGCACCAGAAAGCAGGGCATCATTTGCGAGCAGGAGAAGGGAATGGAGGGTATTCGATCTGCTCGCCCCTTCTTTGGGACTCGATCCTAATGCAGAGAATTACCCTTTCTCAATAAAACCTGACATGCCCGTTGACATGACTACACTTATAAGGGTGTTTAAAGATTATTATGAGGGAACAGATTTTAATTTTGTTAAGGACATTACCGTGGCAAATGACAGCAGTAAGATGGTGATCTCCCCCCTGGCGAATCCATTTATGCCTTATGACATGAATAAGGTGTTCAGGATCAATGGCGGCTGGGGATGGAGAGGTGAAAGGACCATTGCACGATGGTATACCATGTATGCGACAATCATACAGTCGAGGGACTGGCTGCCGGATGAGATTGGCGGTCTTGTCTGGCTGGCCATGGACAACGTGGCTACTTCCATATATATCCCCGTGTATTGCTCTGTTACGGACCTTCCTATTCCCTATAAAACGCCGGGAAGGCCCAAGGGCTATAACAGGGAATCAGCCTGGTGGGCATTTAACCGGCTGGGGACACTGACAGCCCAGCGATGGGGAGACATGCGACATGATGTGGATGCTGTCTGGCTTCCATGGCAGCAGGAATTGCTTCAGGACCAGCAAACTGTAGAAGCAGAGGCATTGAAACTCTATAAAAAGGGCAAGCCGGAAAAGACCATTGAATTTCTTACAGGATATTCCAACAAATGGGGCATCAGGGTGGTGGACAAAGCATGGGATCTCGGGGATTTTATGTGGACTAAATACGATGAACTGTTTTAGATCCCGTCATTTATTAATAATTTTATTTAAATAAATTTTCCATTTCATGAACAAAAGGGGATTCGCTAGTGACAACAATGCCGGGGTCCATCCGGAAATAATGAAGGCCATTGATAAGGTGAATTCAGGTCATACCATCGCCTATGGTGATGATCCCTATACGGCCTCTGCTGTGCAGAAAATAAAAAGCATCCTCGGGGAAAAAGTCCAGCCTTTTTTTGTATTTACCGGAACCGCCGCAAATGTACTCGGATTGGATGCTATTACCAGACCTTTCCATTCCATTATTTGTGCAGAAACATCTCATATTCATGAAGATGAATGTGGGGCGCCGGAGCGATGGACCGGTTGTAAACTGCTCTCTGTTGAATCGCCTGATGGCAAACTTTCCCCTGCATCCATTGAAAAACATATGTATGGGATTGGTTTTGAGCATCACTCACAACCTCGTGTGGTCTCCATTACACAATCTACAGAAATGGGGACTGTCTATACCCCGGATGAGATAAGGGCCATTACAGATTATGCTCATCATCACGATATGCTGGTCCACCTGGATGGAGCGAGGATCAGCAATGCAGCTGCCGGCCTTGGAACAGGATTCCGGGAATTAACCGTAGACACTGGCATTGATGTGTTCTCCTTCGGAGGAACCAAAAATGGAATGATGTATGGTGAGGCCGTAGTGTTTATGAGAGAAGAGTTCGCCAATGACTTTAAATACCTTAGAAAACAGGGGATGCAGCTGGCATCAAAGATGCGTTACATTGCCGCGCAGTTCGAGAGGTTCCTCGATGATGAAATCTGGCTTGAAAATGCCAGCCATGCCAACCGCATGGCAAAAATGCTGGAAGCAGAAGTGATGAAGATTAACGGGATACAGATCACACAGCCGGTTCAATCCAATGCTGTGTTCGCCATCCTGCCAAAAGAGATCATTCCTGTCCTCCAGGAAGCCTTTTTCTTTTATGTATGGAATGAGGCCACCGGCGAGGTTCGGTGGATGTGTTCCTATGACACAACCGAAGAAGATGTTAAAAATTTTGCTTCCCTATTAAAAAAAGTAATGAAATGACCACTATTAATTAAATGTTTGATATGAAACGACAATTATTTCTATTAGTTATGCTGACTGGCGCCGTTTTTTATGGATGC
>RCNC010001230.1_pt1 | contig 28844 bp, 24 predicted proteins | sample 2041301 | NCBI WGS metagenome assembly RCNC01 (sample SAMN09708231, study PRJNA481090) | Marine sediment metagenome, whole genome shotgun sequencing project. | biome: marine sediment; feature: ocean; material: sediment; isolation source: Sewage treatment plant 13A marine sediment (STP13A) ... | reverse complement strand
ATAGCCCAGCACCACCATGTTGGTGACGATGCGGCGGCCCAGGTCCTGGGCCGCGATGCGGGTGGCCGGGATGGCGTGGACCGTGCCCTGGAAATCCTCGGGCAGCTGTACCAGGTCCTCCTCCACGATCAGAATCCCCCAGGGTTTCACATCATGGAGGAAGGCGTCGCATGAATCCTGGCTGAGAATCATCAGGATGTCGAAGCGGTCCGGTTCGATGTCATAGATCTCGCCATCGCTCACCGTGACGTCGCTGGTGCAGAGGCCGCCGCGGGCCGAGCTGCCGTAGGCCTGGTTCTGCAGGGTGCTCTTGCCGTCGAGAATGGCGGCCGCGCCGAAGATCTCCCCCGACTTGACGATACCCTGGCCGCCGAACCCCGCGAAACGGACGGTTTTTTCGCCGCTGCCGCTCATCACTCGCCCTCCTCGGCCTGTGCCGCCGTGCTCACCTGGTCCACCTGTGTGTAAAGCCGTTGACAGAACTCCGGTGCTTCGCGCCTCTTCAGCCGGCCCACATCGATCCTGTCTTCCAGTTCATCTTCGGTCATTTTCTTGGCCTTGGACAGCCGCACTGATCGGGCTTTGTAATCGCTGAGGAAGTCGGCGGCGTTCCGCTTGCCCACCGCCTTGCCATACGAAGTTGTGCACTGGCCTATCACTTCCACAAAGGAGAACCCGGTGTGCTCCAGGGCTTCCTTGAAGGAGCGAACCAGGTCCAGGACATGCCAGGTGGTCCAGCGGGCCACATAGGAGGCGCCGGCTGAGGCCACCAGCGAGGCCACGTCGAAGCGGTTTTCAACGTTGCCGTGGGGCGTGGTGGTGGTCTTGATGTCCGGTGGCGCTGTGGGGGCCACCTGGCCGCCGGTCATGCCGTAGATCGAGTTGTTGACCATCAGCACGGTGAGGTCCACGTTGCGCCGTGCGGCGTGGATCAGGTGGTTGCCGCCGATGCCCGAGATGTCGCCGTCGCCGGCGATCACCACCACCTTCATTTTGGGCGTCATCACCCGCACCCCGGTGGCAAAGGCGATGGCCCGTCCGTGGGTGGTGTGCAGGGTGTCGGCGAGGAAATACGGGCTGGGGATCCAGGAGGAGCAGCCGATACCGGTGACCATCACCATTTCGTGGGGATCATAATCCAGCTCATCAACGGCCTTGCAGAAGCAGTTGAGCACCGTTCCGCCGCCGCAACCGGTGCAAAAAATGGTGGGCAGGATGCCGGGCCGCCTCCACCGCACCGAGGACCGGTCGGGCGGTGGCGCCGAGCGAAACCACCGCCACTTTGGCCCCGTCCATGTGCCGCACATCAAGGCGGGTCAGGGCGTCACGGGCGGAGGTGATCTTCTCGTTGAGGCGCTGCACCAGCTCCTCGTGCACCTCCTTGGTGCTCACGTCACGGATGCCGTCCGGCCTGTCCCCTCCGCCTTTTCCGCTGCAGGGTTTGAGCTGCCGGCCTGGTTCGCAGGCACCGGTGTGGTCATGAGAATCAATACTGCAAAACAGACCAGGCTCATTGTGACGGCAGCCCCCGGTCGGTGGATTTGTGTTTCAGCCATGATGAGCCTCCTTTTGAAATCCTCTCGTAAGATCTGACGCCCCGGCCAAACAGAATGAGTAACTGAATGGCATCGAACGGGTAGTTGGGTGGTCTCATTGCCAGGAACAGAACGGCGGTGGGTCAATGAACAACAAGCCGGCGAGAGCCGGCGACCGTGAGATGAATACTCGCGGGAAATTGGGAAAAGGAGAGGACAATGTTCAAGAACACTTCAAATTGTCTGATGGCAGTGGTGCTGATGGTTGCGTTGCTCATGCTGAGCGGGATCGCATCGGCCGGTGACGAGGACTCGAAAACGACCCCCGCGCAGAAACTGGTAATCGGAGCTTACGAGCCGGGATTGAGGGCTTACGAGCCTCACCTTTTGGCCTTTGATCCAAAACTGACTGCTTACGAGCGGAGTTTGTCGGCCTATCTGCCCGGGTTTCGGGATCGTGACCCGCAGTTCACCGAGTCCCATCCGAGACTGCGGCCATACTCCCCCCGGCTTTCGGCCGCTGATCCTGCTGAGTTCAGATGGAATGAGCCCATGGCCAGTATCGACAAGAACCCTCGTCTTTCCCGGCGGCTCTCCTTCGGCCCGGAAGGCGGAGATATTGGATCTCCCATGTGGAAGCCTCTGAGCCAGGAAATTCGCATCCGCCCAGCCACGGGCCGGTGATGAAAGGTGATGAAAGGAATGCGAGTGGGCTTCTTCCCGAGAGGGGAGAAGCCCTTTGTCATGTACGTGTGCCGGTCATGGCGCGTAGCGCCAGGATCGGCGCTTGTATCCAGTGAGTGAGAGCAAACTGGGAAGTGACTTGGAGCGTAAGCTTCCCCGTCAAGTGGACATCTGTAAAGTAGAGATTCCAGCTGTTCTGGTTTTCCTGAAGACCGATCCCAGGTCCCGCATCCTCTGCTTCGATCTTCTCTCTTTGCTGACCAAGGATCTTCATGGCTGGACCCCGACTCCCCTGGATAGTGTTTTTGAAGAGGTCATCAATCAATAACTGATGGGTCCAATCTAAAGCGGCTCCCTGCGCAATTGCAGGGAGTCGCAGTTTTCACAAGTCTGCATATATATCCTATCTTCTCTTGAGCAACTTCTCGGGGACTATCGACTGTGGGGCTGATCTTCGGGTCAATCTTCAATCAGGAAATAGTAGTCCTGAACATCCGGCGAATCAGGATCGGTATCGCTTATCGAAAGGAGGTATTTCCCGGGGCTCATTGTTTTCAAGGGAAGTAGCAGCCAGCCGGTGCGATGCTCGTCGAACCGGTTATATTGGTCGTCCTGAAAGACGATCGTGCCGTCTACTGACTGAATGATCACCTGGTAAGGATTTCCGGGTATAGCACCCTTGTAGTAGAAGCTGATCATTCCGTCATCGCCGGCACCGCGGGTGAAGACATGTGCCTCAGCATCCCGTAGCGGGAAGCAACTGATGATCTGCACCGGATGGATGGCTGGATCAGCATCCTCTCCCCCTCTGAATCCCTGGTAAGCCGGAACGAGCAGTGCGAGAACCAGCAGGTAGGCCAGGGCCGGCTTCATGACCAGTGGTGCTTCCGGCCAGAGATAACGCCATAAAGCCTCCCAGAAAGCACCCGGTTCCCGTGCGGGCTCCCGAGCTGCCTCCCGGACCAGGGTTTTCACCTCTTCATCCTCGCGTACATTGGAAGCAATGGCCTCGAAATCTTGTACTTCCTTGAAGCAGTATTCGCAGGATATGAGGTGTATTTCAAACTGTTCGAAATCTTTATCTGAAAGCGCATTGATCTCATATGCATGTAACAGGCTGCCGAGTTCAGGATTTGTGCATTTGGACATGATCTATTTCTTCCTGGAATCAAGGCAGGATCTCAACATCTCCCTGCTGCGGTTTAGCAATACATACATATAGTTGGACTTAATCGCCAGTTTTTCACAGATCTCTTCGGTTTCGAAGCCCTGGTGACTCAAATTCAGCACTCTGGCAAATTTTATATTTTGAGTTTTCATAATCTTCTTCATACAATGAAGCAAATCAGTTTTCAGGGCCGGATCCAGTTCACTAAAGTTTCTAACGTTTGGTTCCCGCTCTTCAATCCCTGAATCCGTCAGACTGTTGCTTGTTTTCTTTTGGTAGAGATTACCGATCTTATTCCTCAGTATCCCATAAGCCCATTGTTCAAAGCCGGTTGTGAAGTTCATTTCCTTGTACTTCTCCAGCACTGTTGCACAAGCCTCTTGCGACACGTCTTCCACGTGTTCTTCTCTTACCCTCCGTTTGGCGATTATTTTGAATCTTACAGAGAGATGTTCAAAAATTTCATTATCTACGGAATCGTCGCCAGATTTGGCTCTCTCCAGCAACTGGTCGAGCTTACTCACAGTGAACCTCGAGAAAGAGCAAACATCTCAGAGACAATCGTCCCTTCGGGTATCGCCACGAGCTTAAGGTATTCCATTTGATCGAGTTAATCCCGGTTCCCCGAAAGACCCCGAGTAGATGATGTTACCAACAGTATAGCAAAATGCGGCGTAGATGTGGAGACAGGCCTGCCGCGATCTCTTCCAAGCTCATCTTGCCGACCCTGGATGCCCCCTCAACGCTGCAAAAAGAGCTCTTGATAGTCGTAAGAATCCTCCCCCGACACAAACAGGTTAGTTGAAGGGTCGTGAATTTATTTACGCATGAATTTTTTGAGTGGAGGTGAGGAAAATGGGTGGGCAGACACAAGCGACTGAGCATGATCTTAGAGATGGAATAACCATGGCAGAGCTTCATGAACGGTGGGCTGAGGTGAAGAACGCGATTGATGATCTGTTGGATGTGTACCATTCAATAGGAGATATCGATGATGATCGGCTGGAAGAAATCTGTGAAAATTTTGAGTTGAAAATCGATTTTGATAGCCCGTTGGCCATTGAATAGTGATTTGACCACCCATTCTGCGGCCTCTGCCTACCCTGCCCCTCCGGACGGCTCCTTCTCCAGCGACGCGTTATACGCCCGGCCCTTCGGCACACCAAGCAGTTTTGCCGCAAGCTCCGCGGCCGCTTTCCGCTTGAGGTCCCTCTCCTCGGCCAGCCAGTTGACGAAACTGCCCAGGGCCCGGTCGTCCAGGCCTCCGGGGAGCTGGTCACCAGCCTTTCTTTCCGGCTTCTCCATGGGCGCCACCACCAGGGTGATCTCGCCCCGCGGCTTTGTCACCTTGAAGTGTTCCAGCAGTTCTTCCGCCGTCCCCCTCCGCACCTCCTCGTGAATCTTGGTCAGTTCCCGGGCCACGGCGATCCGGCGGTTGGGGCCGAGAACTTCAGCCATGTCTTCCAGCAGAGCTTCCAGCCGGTGCGGCGCTTCGTAGAGGATCAGGGCCAGGGGGTAGGAGGCCGCCTCTTCCAGTGCTTTGTGCCGGGCGCCATGCTTGGGCGGCAGGAAGCCGAGGAAGACAAAACCGGCGGTGGAGATGCCGGAGACGGTGAGGGCGGCCAGGGCAGCGGACGGGCCGGGGATGGGTACCACTGTGACACCGGCCTCCGCGGCCCTGTGCACCAGGCGATATCCCGGGTCGGAGATGGCCGGGGTGCCGGCATCGCTGATCAGGGCCAGGTCTTCGCCGTCCAGCAGGCGCCGGAGCAGCACCTCGCACTTGTCCTGCTCGTTGTGCTCGTGGAAGCTGGTGCGCGGGGTGGAGATGCCGTGGCGGTTGAACAGCCTGGCGGAATGGCGGGTGTCCTCGCAGGCCACCAGTGCCGATTCTTCCAGCACCCGCAGCGCCCGGAGGGTGATGTCCTCCAGGTTGCCGATGGGCGTGCTCACCAGGTAGAGGGTTCCGGTCTCTGCCATATCCTATATGTCCGGTTCGTAGGGCCCGTCGGTGATCCGGGCTGCCGCCGGCAGGCTGCGTTTGAAGCGGTTCCCGCGGATCAGGCGGACCACCTTGTCCACCGCATCTCCCGGCAGATCGTAGGGCGGAGCGGAGAGTGCCGCCGGGTCCAGCCGCAGGTTGCAGAGGCCGTGGAGGATGCGGTCGGCCTGCTCGTAGGTCAGGCCCAGCTCCTCCTCGTCGGTCTGCCCGGCCCAGAGATCGGCCGAGGGGGCCTTGGTGATGATCGCTTCGGGGATGCCCAGCCAGCCGGCCATCCGGCGGACCTGGGTCTTCCACAGGTCGGCCATGGGGTTGAAAGCACAGGCGTTGTCACCATACATGGTAGTGTAGCCCAGCATTGCCTCGGTCTTGTTGCCGGTGCCCAGCACCAGCGCGCCCAGCGGTGGTGAGTAGTCGTAGAGCACCGCCATCCGCTGGCGGGCCATCATGTTGCCGCGGCGCACCTGGTCGGCATCAGGGTGGTTGTGGTAGTAGGCATCCACCATGGGCGTGATGTCCACGGTGATGGTCTCGATACCCAGCCGGGCGGCCAGTTCTTCGGCATCCCGGACGTTCTCCGGGTTGCTCGAGCGGTAGGGCATGATCAGGGCGGTGACCTTGTCCCGGCCCAGGGCCCGCACCGCCAGGGCGCAGGAGACGGCGGAGTCGATACCGCCGGAAAGCCCCACCACCAGGCGGCTGAAGCCGGCCCGCTCCATCTCCTCCCTGATAAAGATCACCAGTTGCCCGGCCACGGCCTCGGGATCGATTGCCAGCGCCTGTTCCCAGTCCATCTCTACAGATCCTCCTCCGCGGAGATCGTTTCACTGCATTCACAATGACAGTGAAGGCCTCCTAACCATGACACTTGAGAGACGGAAATTGTAGCACAACCGGGACCAACTAGACCCCTCATGAACGGCAGCCGTAAATGGTGTAGAATCAGCCGTGGCACTCGTTGAAAAGCCCACAGGTTCATGGTACTGTCGTGTGCCGTCACCGGACGGCTGTTTGATATGGCTCTGTTCGTCCTTGAGGTTCGGCCCTTGAAGCGCCGGAAACTATTCATCAGTCTAATTTTCCCGCTCTTCCTGTTCTGCCTGTTGCTGGCGGGCCATGCCGATCTCCATGCGCAGATCAAAGCGGGGAAAGTCGGTGGCCAGGGGGGGCAGCGCCCCGAGGACGGTTTGCCTCCGCCCGACGAGGAAGAGGAAGAGGAGGGGAAGGGGCGGAGCCGTGTGGGGCGGATCCACTACTCGGACCTCCTGCCCCTCGGGGAAAATGACATCGGCATCTATGCCCTGTTCCAGGAGCAGCCCTCACCCGATGTCTGGGTCGGTTCGGGATATGTCGACATTCGTTTTCAGAACACCCGGCTGCAGGCGGACAAGATCACCCTCTACCTGCTGACCAACGATGTGGTGGCCGAGGGCAACGTGGTCTTCGGCCATCCCGGTCAACAGGTCACCGGCCAGCGGGCCACGATCAACATCGAGACCGGGCTGGGCACCATCTGGGAGAGCACCGGGTTCTTCTCCCCCGGGATCTATGTCACCGCCCGTGAGCTGGAGTATTACCAGACCGACTGGGTCCGGACCGGTGAGGCCACCTTCAGCTCCTGTGATCAGCCGACACCCGACTGGAGCTTCAAGGTCAAGAAGTCGCGGCTGCACCTGGAGAACTACGCCTGGCTCACCTACCCCCGCTTCAGGATCAAGAATGCCACCCTGGTTCCCCTGCCCTACTTGATCTGGCCGATCAAGACCCAGCGGAGCACCGGCTTCCTCTTCCCCAGCATCGGGATGTCACAGAATCGCGGTTTTCACGTGGGCGTCCCCTTCTTCTGGGTGATCTCGGACAGTGCCGACGCCGAACTGCGCTACGACTACTACACCAAGTGGGGCAACGGCTTCGGCGCCATCGCCCGCTACTACGTGGGCCAATACGGCAGCGGGTTCTTCGACGGCTACCTGCTGCAGGACGAGATCGACAATAAAACCCGCTGGAAGATCGACTACCAGCACACGCAGGACCTGCTTTACGACTGGCGCATCGGGGCCAACGTCGATCTGAACAGCGATTTCGACTTCAACCGCGAGTATTCGTCCGACTTCGCAAACTTCTCCAAGCGTTCCACCAGCGCCGAGGCCTACGCCTCTCGCAGCTGGTCCTACTACTCGTTCAACGGCCTGGTCCAGAACACCGAGACCACCTACCTCACCGAGGGGCAGTCGGACCGGGTGACCCGGGAACTGCCCAGCATCGACATGGAGGGCCGCAAACAGAAGATTTTTGGCTCGCCGGTCTACTTCGAGTTCAACAGCAGGCTCGGCAATCTCTACATCCAGGACTACCGCAACGAGCGGTCATTCAACCGCCTGGACCTCGCACCGAAATTCAGCGCACCGGTGAAGAAGATCTCCTGGCTCAAGATCAACCCCGAGATCGGTTACCGCTGGACTTTTTACGATCACCAGGTGCCGCTGGACAAGGACGGGAACGGGATACAGGACGCCGATCTGCTGGATGAGAACCTGATCCGGAAGTACTTCTTCTCCACGGTGGAATTCGTGGGGCCGTCGTTCTCCAAAATATTCGATACCCCGCGCGGTTTCTACTCGAGTAAATTCAAGCATCTCATCGAACCGCAGTTCTCCTACAACTTCATCTCCCCGGTGACCAACTCCGCATCGGTTCCCTATTTTGATTACGGCGATACGGTGCTGGAGGTGAATGAGGTCCGCTACGCCCTGGTCAACCGCCTCTTTGCCAAACGCAAGGTTACTGAGGAGGGCCAGCCGGTGAGCCACGAGTTCGTGACCTTCGAGATCTCGCAGAAGTACTCGCTGGATCCCGAGCTGAGCACTTCCTACGGCCGGCGGTTCAACCCCTACACCGGCGGGTTCATCGAGAACCCGGACCTGATCAAGCGCACCTCGCCCTGGCGCACCCGGCTGCAGATCGCCCCCTCGCGGAGCTTCTCCCTCGACTACGAGTTCCAGTACGACACCGACCTCAAGACGGTGGTTGAGCGCCGGGCCGGGCTGCGTATCCGGCAACAGGAGCGTTTCTTTGCTTCCGCTTCTTACAACGAGGATCCGATCTACGACCGGCAGACGCTCATGGCGGCGGTGGGTGTCGAACTGTTCGACCGCCGGGTTCGTGCCGAAGCCGCCACCCAATACGATTTCACCATCGGTTACCGTCCGCGGGAGCAATACCGTTTACTCTACTTCGGCCAGTGTTACAGCTTCGCCATCGAATACGTCAATTACGCCTACCAGCCGGTCTCCGGCCTGGGCAGCAGCTATGCCGACCGGCGGATCGAGGCCTCCCTCACCCTGACCCACATCGGCGATATCTTCCGCTACCGCGACCGCACTGACTCTTACTGACCGCTCGGGGACGACCGCTCGGGGACGTACATAACTAAATAACTATCTCCCCGAACTGCTGATCTCGGTTCAGTTCGCCAACATCCAGCGATAAAGGACTGGGAGTTAGTTATAAAGTTATGTACGTCCCCATTTTCGGAAATTGACACGAAACGGTACAGTTGATAGATTTTGTCCCCCGGCTCGATGGGGTTGAGCCGGAAGTGGAGGGACCGGGGTGGAATACAAGCGCATACTGGTGCTGGGTGCCGCGGGGATGCTGGGTCAGGACCTGTTGGAACACCTGCGCGGGCAGTTGCAGAACGGCGGTGAGGTCTTTGCCGCCGACCTGGAGCAGTTCGACATCACCGACGGCGAGGCCGTGCGGGCCTGGGTGGCCGACCTTGGCCCGGACCTGGTGATCAACTGCGCGGCCTACACCAACGTGGACGGCGCGGAGGAGAAGCGCGAGGCAGCCCTGGCCGTCAACCGCGACGGTGCGGGCCATGCGGCCGAGGCCGCGGCCCTGGCCGGCGCCGATTTCTACCACATCTCCACCGACTTCATCTTCGACGGCACCAAGGACGGCCTCTACCTCGAGGATGACGAGCCCAACCCGCTCTCGGTCTATGGCGCCTCCAAGTGGGAGGGCGAGGTAGCGGTGCGCCGGCTGCACCCGTCACCGGTGATCGTCCGCATCTCCTGGCTCTTCGGCCACCGGGGCAAGAACTTTGTCCAGACCATGCTCAACCTGGGCCAGACCCGTGACGAGCTGACCGTGGTGCACGATGAAGTGGGACGGCCCACTTACACCCGCGACCTCTGCCAGTGGCTCTGGTCGATGATGGAGGCCCGTCCGGCCGGGGAAACTTTCCACGCCGCCAACAGCGGCCGCTGCAGCTGGTTCGAGTTCGCCTCGCGGATCATCGAGGAGGGGGGGCTGTCCAACCGGGTCACCGTCCGGCCCACCACCGCCGCGGAATGGGGAGCGCCGGCACCCCGGCCGCCCTGCTCCGTCCTCTCCCTCGACAAGCTCACCGCCCTCATCGGCTATCCTCCCCGTCCCTGGGAGGAAGCGCTCAAGGATTACGTTCGTTTCAGCGAAAAGTAACTGAAGGGGAAGCAACATGCGAGTTCTGATCACCGGTATCGCCGGCTTTGTCGGCAGCCACCTCAGCGACCTCCTGCTGGACGCCGGCTTCGAGGTCACCGGGATCTCTTATCCCGGCTTCCCCCTGCACCGCATATCCGGTCACCTGGACAAGATCGATCTCTTTCAGGCCGACATCCTCTCGCCCCAGGAGATGGAGGAGGTCTTCCGCATCAGCCGGCCGGAGCGGGTCTACCACCTGGCTGCGGTGAGCAGCGTCCGCCAGTCGTGGAAGAACCGCCGGCAGACCATGGAGACCAATGTCATCGGCACGATGAACGTTCTCGAGGCGGCCCGGGAGATGTCCGTTTCGCCGCGGGTGCTGGTGGTCAGCACCTCCGAGGTCTACGGCACGGTGCCCGAAGAGGACCAGCCGGTGCTCGAGCAGTATCCCATGCTGCCGTCCAGCCCCTACGCGGCGAGCAAGGCGGCCCAGGAACTGCTGGGCTACCAGTATTCGGCCGGCGAGGGAGTGCACACGGTGATCGTCCGCGCCTTCAACCACACCGGCCCGGGCCAGGATGGCGAGTTCGTCTGCTCCAGCTTCGCCCGCCAGATCGCCAGGGCGGAGAAGGGGCTCACCGAGCCGGTGGTCGAGGTGGGGAACCTCGCGGCGAGACGGGATTTCAGTGACGTGCGGGACATGGTGGGCGCCTACCATGCGGCGCTGGAAAACGGGCGTTCGGGCGGCCTCTACAACATCTGTTCCGGTAAAGCCCACTCCATCGAGGAACTGCTGCAGATGATGCTGGGCATGAGCGAAACCACACTTGAAGTCCGCCAGTCACCCGAGCTGATGCGGCCGCTGGACATCCCCCTGATCCTCGGTTCGAACCGCCGGTTCACCGAGGAGGTGGGCTGGGAGCCGGCCATCCCCATCGAGACCACCCTCCGCGACCTGCTCGATTACTGGCGAGAAAAAGTCTGAAGAAAATAATCAGGGACAGCTGTATTTGAAATTCATGGACAATGGTTTATCCTGAGTGAAAATCGATCTCTCAGGAGGATAACCATGTCACATGCCACCGTGCGGGTACTCGCCTTATCATCCGTTTTTCTCCTTGCCTGCAGTTTGGCCGCCGTGACCGAGGCGGCGGATATCCACGTGCCGGCCGACCATCCAACCATCCAGGCCGCGCTCGATGCCGCGGTTGATGCCGACCGGGTGATCGTGGCCGACGGGGTCTGGACCGGCCCGGGCAACCGCAACCTGGTGTTCAACGGCAAGGAGGTCCAGCTGCTGGCTGAATATGGCCCGCAGAAATGCACCATCGACTGCCAGGGATCGGAAAGCTCCCCCCACCGCGCCTTCATCTTCGAAACCGGCGAGGGGCCCCTCTCTGTGGTGCAGGGCTTCACCCTCACCGGCGGGTTCGCCGACCGGGGCGGGGCGATCATCTGCGACGGCGCCTCGCCCACCATCCTCGACTGCGTGATCACCGGCAATGTGGCCGAGGCCCGCGGCGGCGGCATCTCCTGCCACTACGCCTCGGCCGCACTGATCAGCGGCTGCGTGATCACCGGCAACCAGGTGCTGGACCAGACCAGCAACAACGGTGGCGGCGGCGTCTCGCTGATCCACCAGTGCACGGTGCGGCTGGAGAACTGCCGGATTGAAGGCAACAGTGGTTACTACGGCGGGGGGATCAAGAACCGCTCCGGCTGCGACATGGAAATCGTCGACTGCGTGATTGCCGGCAACCAGGCCGAACGGGGCGGCGCCCTGGCCGGCCTGGCCTACAGCGACACCGTCATGACCAACTGCCTGATCACCGGCAACATCGGTACCTATGCAGGCGGGGCGATCTTTCTCTACTCCGATTACGGTTCCCCCCGGTTGCGGGAAACCCCGTCCCAGACCTCCCTCCGCTTCTGCTCGATGGTGGCCAATCAGACGGGGCGCAGTGGCGGCGGTATCGACATCTGGGGTCTGGATTATGTGAGTATCGACAGCTCGATCGTCTGGGAATGCGGCCCCGACCCGCTCGAGGACTACTTCACTACGGTCCTGTGGTCGGACGTGGAGGGTGGCTACGGAGGCACCGGCAACATCGACCAGGACCCGCTCTTTGTCAGCGGTCCTCTGGGTGACCACTATCTCAGTCAGATGCCGGCGGGGCAGGCCGCGGACAGCCCCTGCGTGGATGGCGGCGATCCGTCGTCAGGGCTGCCGGAGGGGACTACCCGCACCGACTCGGTGGAGGATGCCGGGGTGGCGGACATGGGCTACCACTACGAACCGGCCTCTTCGCTGAACATGCTGGTGACCGGGCCCGGGCCGGGGGCGAGCAACCCCCCGGTGGTGCGGGTCTTCCCGGCGGAGCAGGACGCAGTGCACCTGTATGAGTTCGCGGCATACGGCGCGTCGCAGTACGGCGTCACCGTCACCTGCGGCGAACTGACCGGTGACCTGCGGGACGAGATCCTCACCGGCGCCGGGCCGGGCGCGATCTACGGCCCCCACGTGCGTGGCTTTGCCGTTGACGGCACCCCGCTGCCCGGACTGAACTTCATCGCTTACGGCACCAACAAGTACGGGGTGAACGTGGCCGCCGGCGACATCGACGGCGACGGCTACGACGAGATCATCACCGGCGCCGGGCCGGGCGCGGTGTTCGGGCCCCACGTGCGGGGCTGGGACTACGACGGCGGTTCAGAGGTCACTGCGCTCTCCTCGGTCAACTACTTCGCTTACGGTACGCCCAAGTGGGGGGTCAATGTGGCAGCCGGCGACATCGACGGCGACGGCTACGACGAGATTGTCACCGGCGCGGGGCCAGGTGCCATTTACGGGCCCCACGTCCGCGGCTGGAATGTGGACGGCGGTGCTGCCGCAGCCATCTCCGGGGTGAGCTTCTTCGCTTACGGGACGAACAAGTTCGGGGTCAATGTCGGCTGTGGCGATGTGGACGGCGACGGGATGGCCGAGATCATCACCGGTGCCGGGCCGGGCCAGGTATTCGGGGCCCACGTCCGGGGCTGGAACGTCGACGGAGCCGCGGTGACCGACATCTCCGGGATCAACTTCTTTGCCTGGCCCCAGGAGGAGGTGCGGTATGGGGCGAAGGTCTGCGCCCTGGCCGACCTGGACGGCGACGGCCGGGCTGAACTGCTGGTGGGCCAGGGCCCCGACCCCGCGGCCTCAACACCGGTGAAGGTCTACCGCTATGACGGCGCCCAGCTCACCCAGTGGTTCGACCTGGAGGCCTATGACGGCCTGACCCACGGCGTCAACGTGGCCGCCGGCCGGTTCTGAGGCCATCGCCGGGTCAGCCCTCTTCGGCCAGGGGGATGGTGAAACTGAAAACGCTGCCCTGTCCCGGTTTGCTCTCCACCCAAACCTGGCCGCCGTGAGCCGTCACCAGTTGACGGACGATGGTCAGCCCCAGCCCCGTTCCCCCGCTGTCCCGGGCCCGGGACCGGTCCGCGCGGTAGAAGCGTTCGAAGATATGGGGCAGGTCCTCGGGGGAAATCCCCGCTCCGCTGTCGGTGACCGACACCTCGATTGCGCCCTTGACCTCCTCGGCACGTATGGTCACCGTGCCGCCGGAGGGGCTGTGGGTGATGGCGTTTTCCGCCAGGTTGCGCACTACCTGGCGCAGGCGCGCAGGGTCGAAGAGGCCCTGGGGCAGTGCCGGCAGGTCAAGCTCCACCTGTGGGCGATTTTCACCCCGGTCCGCGACCAGCAGCCGGACCGCGACCCCGATCTCCGCGCCCACGTCCACGGCCGCCGGCTCCAGCGGCAGCTGGCCCGCCTCGGCCAGGGCCAGCTCCTGGAGGTCGTGGACCAGCCGGCTCAGCAGCATGGTCTCCTCGTGGATCGAGCCGATGGTCTCGGGCGTCGGTTCGGCCAGTCCGTCCTGGATCGCTTCCAGCAGGCAGCGGATATTGGTCAGCGGTGTGCGCAGCTCGTGGGCAATGTCCGAAACCATGTTTTGCCGCAGGGTTTCCAGCCGGGACAGGTTGCCGGCCATGGTGTTGAACGCTGCGGCCAGCCGGCCGAGCTCATCGGCGGAGGCCACCGGAACCCGGCAGTCGAGGTTGCCCCTGGCCATCTCTCCGGCAGCGCAGGTCAACTCCTCCACCGGCCGCAGCAGTCGCCGGGCGGCCAGCCAGGTGATCAGCAGCGTCAGCAGCCCCACGCCCACAGTGCCGGCGAGCAGCCAGCGATTCACCGCCGCGAGGAACTCCTGTTCGGTGGTCAACTCCCGGGCCACCCGCTCAAGATCCGGCGGCATGCCGGGAATAACGATCACGGTGCCGCAGTGACCGCTAGCGCTGTCCCGGAGAGCCAGGCTGGGGACCCTGAAGTTGAGCACCCGCTGCGGGGCGGGGTCACCCTCGGTCATCCAGGTCAGCTCAACGCCTTCAGTGGTAAGGGTCACCTCGGCTTCAGCCAGTTCGGGGTCTGAGGTGGCGGCCACCCGGTCCCCGGCGTCGAGCAGCAGCAGTTGCCCGTTGTTCAGACTTTGGGCCAGCTCGGCCGCCAGGGGGCCGACCCCGTCCCAGTTCCCGGCGCTCCTGAAATACGCTTCCAGCGGGTCGCCGAGCGCAACCAGCCCGGCTGCAGGTTCCGGTTCGGGGAGCCGGGATTCGAGGATGAAGCGGCTGAACGCCGTGGTGGTGACGCGACTGGAGATCCAGGCCACCGAGATCACGGCCGTGGCCACCACCAGACCCACCAGGAGCAGCAGACGGAAACGGAGACTATTCATCTTCCGCCTCCCCACGGAACGAGTAGCCCATACCGAAGATTGTGGTTATCCAGCCGGCGTGTGAGCGGTCCGGGTCGAGTTTCCGCCGCAGGTTGCCGATGTGGGCGTCCACGGTGCGGTCGAATCCGTCGAAATCGGCGGACAGTGCCTGTTCGATCAGCTGTTCCCTGGTGAAAACCATTCCCGGCCGCCTGGCCATCACCGCCAGCAGCCGTAGCTCACTGGGTGTCAGCTCGATCTTGCGGCCGCCGAGAGTCACCCGGTGGTGGTCGGGATCAATGATCAGGTCGCGGAAGCGGAGGGGTGGTGATTCCTCCCGCCCGGGGCGATGGTTCCCCGGGCCGGCGGCGCTGCGACGGAGCACTGCCCGCACACGAGCCACGAGCTCGCGCGGGCTGAAGGGTTTGGGCAGGTAGTCGTCGGCGCCGGTGTCGAGGCCCCGGACCCGGTCGTCCTCCAGGGTCCGGGCGGTGAGCATGATCACCGGCATCCCCGAGGTCCGGCGTAGTTGACGGCACAGTTCCAGGCCGTCCATCCCGGGAAGCATCAGGTCGAGCACCAGCAGGTCATAGCGACCGGAGCGGGCCTTGTCCAGGCCCCCGGGGCCGTCATGAACCAGCATCGCCTCCATCCCGGCTTTCTCCAGGTAGAGCTTCACCGCGGCTGCGGTCTTCCGGTCGTCCTCCACCACCAGGATTCGAGGTCTGTCCACCGCTCGTTCCTCCGAGGCGTGTGCCGGGTATTCGCCCTTCGCCCTGCCGGGGAAAGCCTACCAACTGGCCGGGGCCGCGGCAAGAGGCGGCCTGCCCGGACTGCCGCTATCACTTGCCAATCATCCGCAGGATGTCCTGGCCCAGCACGATGGCCACCGGCATGTCGTAGTTGGACAGCACCACCACGGTCCAGCCGTCGGCCAGGTCGATGGCGAAAAGTGAGTTGATGCCTGGTGCCCCGCCGGCCAGCACCATCGGCCCCCGCGGCTCAAAGGGCTCGCCCGGTTCGCCGTTGAACTGGCGCAGGAACATGTTGGTCCAGGCTTCACCCAGAAGCTGGTGACCGCAGAGCGCCTGGCGGAAACGGAGCAGGTCCCCGGTGGTGGAATAGCCGCCCCCGGCCGGGGTGCCGCGGGGGGAGAGCATGAAGGTGTTCGACCAGCGGAATCCCGTACCTTCCGGATCGGCGGAGTTCATGTCGGTATATCCCGTGGCGAGGTTCTTTGCCGGGCCGTCCCGGTGGTAGGAGTCTGAGCCGGTCATCCCGGCGGGCTGGTAAATGTGCCGGCGGACATATTCGAAGTAGTCGAGACCAGATACCTTTTCGATCACCGCACCGAGAATCTCGAAGCTGGTATTGCTGTGTGCGTTGTCGGTCCCTGGTTCGAAACCGAGCGGCACATCCTTGAGAAAGGCGATGTAGTCGCCAACCGTGCGCAGGTCGTTCCTGGTGGCCAGGTAGATCTCGTTGTCCCAGTAGTCGCCCCAGCCGGATCGCATCTGCAGCAGGTGACGGATGGTCACTTTCTCGGCCGCTTCGGGGGCGAACCCCTCGAGATACCGGCCCAGGGGGTCGTCGAGGCCCAGCTTGCCCTTCTCTGCCAGCTGGGCGATGGCCACGCTGGTGAACATCTTGTTCAGCGAGCCGATGTTGAACCGGGTGTCCAGCCGGTTGGGCATGTCGAAGGTCCGGTTGGCCATGCCATATGCTTTGTGGAATACCGCACTCCCCTCCCGGGCGGCCAGGACCACTCCGGAAAACTCGTCGCGGTTCGTGCGGGCCACAAGGTCGGCGTCGAGTTCCTCGAAGCTGGCGAAGGGGGACGGTTTCTCATCAGCGGCCGGGGCCGGCCCACTGTCACCGGACGCGCCCTTCGGCGGATCGCCGGGAGCAAGGCCCATGGAGACGATGCGGTGCGGAGAATCCGGCTCCACCTGCAGGTCGAGGGTGATCCAGGCGTCCGCCGATCTGGAGTGCAGGGCGGCCCTGATCTCCGTGGCCGACGACTGGATGACCTGGCCCAGGGTGAGCTGGGGGAACATTTTCCCGGTCATGCTGAAGATGCCCAGGTGTTGGGACATGGGGAATGCGTCCAGGAACTCCGGAGCATACCCGGTCTCGAAGTACTTTTTCGCTGTCTCTTCGTCCCCCAGGTTGAGCAGGCCAACGACTTCACCGGCCCGTTTCCCGGCTGGTGTGCCAGGGAAGTCCACCTCACCGGCAAAGACGGTGATTCCGGCGGAAAGGACGAAGACGGTGACGATCAGGCGGGTCAGGTCGGTGGATTTTCGGATGTTCATGATTCCCTCCTCGGGTCTGGTTGCACCGTTCACCGGTCCGCGATGTGGTTCTTGATTCCGTCACCCGCCCTCGGGCCTCTATGGCGGCCCATCCTTACCGCGAGTGACCTCAACTGAAATGATTGCACGAGGATGTGAATAAAGTATGAACACCTTGACGCCTTATACGGAAATACTTATCTTTAATAACGACACTCGCTGATTCACCCGCCGCAGTATGCAGTCTGCCGCCAGGGATCACTGGTCCCGCGAGGGTGGATTGTCGGCACCGGATCTCCATTGACCCAATCGAGATGTATCTATGAACACTTCCGCCTATGATCTCTTGCTGCTCCTGCTGGACCTGGCCCAGCAGAAATCGGCCCACCGGGTCCGGGAGACCTTCGTCGATGCCGTCAGTGCCCTCTTCGCGCCGGCGGTCATCCGCTGGCTGGAGCCCGACGAGGAATTCGATGGTGAAACCATCACCGTGGCCGGCCGCGGCCGGGAATACGGCAGGATTGCCGTGGAGCCTGCGGAGGGGTCCGCTGCGGGGGAGAAGCTTCCCCTGCTGCACAATGCGGTGAGCATGCTGGCGGTGATCCTGGAAAAGGTCGAGATCGACCGCTTGCTGGCCGACGAAAAACTGTTGCTCCAGGAACAGGTGGACGCGCGAACCGTCGAGCTGAGCAAGGCCAACATGGACCTGACGCAGGAGATCGAAGAGCGCAAGCGGGTGGAAAAGGCGCTGAGGGAGAGCGAGGAGAGGCTGGACCTGGCCATCATGGGGACCAATCTCGGGATGTGGGACTGGAATCTGAAAACAGGGGACGTCAAATACAGCGAACAGTGGATCCGGATGCTGGGGTATGAACTGGACGAGCTGGAGCACAAGTTCGCTACCTGGGAGTCGCTGATCCACCCGGAGGACAAGCCGGGGGTGGTGCGGGTGCTGAACCGGCATTTCGAGGATGACGATGTTGAGTTCAACGTGGTATTTCGGCTGAAGACCAAGACCGGGGACTGGCGATGGATCAACTCCCGGGGCCGGGTATTTGCCCGGGACGAGGAGCATCAGCCGCTGCGCATGGTGGGAACCCACATCGACATCACCGAGCGGAAAGAGGCCGAAGAGGAGAAGGTCCTCCTGGAAGACCAGTTGCACCAGTCCCAGAAGATGGAAGCGGTGGGCCGGCTGGCCGGCGGCGTGGCCCACGACTTCAACAACATCCTCACCGGGATCATCGGTTTCGCCGAACTGAGCCAGGCCACCCTGGGCCCCGGAGACCCGATCCACGCCGACCTGGACGAGATCCGCAAGGCCGCCGATCGCGCAGCAGGGCTCACCGCCCAGTTGCTCGCCTTCTCCCGCAAGCAGATCATCAATCCCCTGGTGATCCAGCCCAATGACGCCCTGCAGAATTCCCAGAAGATGCTGGAGCGGATCATCGGCGAGGACATCGAATTCGCCTTCAACCCGTCCCGGGGTCTCTGGCGGATCAGGGCCGATGCCGGGCAGCTGGACCAGATCCTGTTCAACCTGGCGGTCAATGCCCGGGATGCCATGCCCGACGGAGGCAGCCTGACCATCGAGACCATGAACGTGACTCTGAGCAAGGCGAAATGCCGCACCCTCGACGGCGTGGAACCGGGTGAATACGTGTTGCTGACCGTCAGCGACAGCGGGCAGGGCATGGACGCCGACGTTCTGGAGCACATCTTCGAGCCCTTCTACTCCACCAAGGGGAAGGACCACGGGACCGGGCTGGGACTGTCCACGGTCTACGGCATCATGAAGCAGAACAGCGGCTTCATCAGCGTCCAGACCCGGCCGGGCGCCGGCTCGACGTTCAAGATCTATTTCCCGGCGGTGATGGATGAGGCCGATATCCTTATCCCGCAGGATGTGATCACTTCGGCCACCGGCACGGAATCGATCCTCCTGGTGGAGGACGAGGAGATGGTGCGCCTGCTGGCGAAGAAAATCCTCAAAAAGTACGGCTACAAGGTGATTGACATGGACAACGGTGGTCTGGCCATGATCTGGGCGGAGAAGAACGACGAGCAGGTGGACCTGCTGCTCACCGACGTGATCATGCCCGGAATGAACGGCCGGGAACTGCTGGAGAAACTGCAGGTGAAACGGCCGGAGATCAAGACGCTTTATATGTCCGGATACACCGAGGATGTCATCGCCCACCACGGTATTCTCAAGCATGGCACCCAGTTCATCCAGAAGCCGTTCACCGTGGTGTCCCTGACCCGCAAGGTGCGGGACGTGCTTGACCTCTGAGCCGTCATACCTCCCCCATCAATTCCCGCCGCTTTTCCCCTGATCCCGGAAATTCTCTCCACACCCCAAAAGCTGTAACCAAAATCGGATAACCGGCCGATATATCTACTGTGGGGCCGGTTTCCTTTGCTGTGGACAGGGGTTTCTTTCGATGATCATACCGATCGGGCACGACCAGACTGAAGTTCGGCGGCAGCCGTGGGTCACGTTCACCATCATGGGTCTGTGCATCGCGGTCCACCTGCTGATCTGCTTTGCCCCGGGGACCGGCGAGACCGAGGTTGGCGAGAAACTCAACCAGGCCGTCAATTTCTGGATGGAGCACCCCTACCTCGAAGTTCCCGAAATACTCAAGGAGGAGTTGCTCAACGGTGTCCCCGAGGAGGAGTTCAACACCTTCCGGGTATTGCTGGAGCAGAACGTCGGGCCCCCGCCGGTGGATTCGGTCATCGCCGAGGAGCAGATAAAGCTGGAGGAGCTGGTGGAGAAGAGCTTTGCCGGCATCGGGGAACTCCCCATCTTCAAATACGGCCTGGTGCCGTCGAGGATGACGGTTCTCACCCTCTTCACCCACATGTTCCTCCACGTGGGCTGGATGCACCTGCTGGGCAACCTCTTCTTCCTCTACCTCACCGGTCCGTTCATCGAGGACGTTTGGGGCCGGCCGGTCTTCATCGCGTTCTACCTGCTAGGCGGCCTCGCTTCCGGCGGTCTGTTCGCCTTGCGCTACGCCGACCTGACCATCCCGCTGGTGGGGGCCTCGGGGGCCATTGCCGCCTGCATGGGCGCATTCCTCATCCGCTACTGGCACATCAACATCAAGTTCTTCTACTGGATCGGCTTTTTCTTCCGCGGCACCTTCAAGGCGCCGGCCTGGCTAATGCTCCCGCTCTGGCTGCTCCGCGAACTGTTCGCGGCGACCATGATGGACTCCTTTAACCCCAGCGGCCGCAGCGGCGGCACCGCATTCTGGGCCCATGTCTGGGGTTTCATGTTCGGTGCGGGCATCGCCTTCGGCATCCGTATGCTCAAGATCGAACAGCGGTTTATCCACCACGCCATCGAGGCCAAGACCACGGTGGTCAATAACGCGGTGGTGGCCGAGGCGCTGGAGGCCCAGGACGAGGGACGGACTGACGAGGCCTTCGCCAGCCTGAACGCGGAGGTGCAGCGCAACCCGGGCAACTCTGAGGCGGTGCTGGCCCTCTGGGGGATGGCCATCGGCGCCTCCCGGGTGGCCGAGGCCGTGCCGGCGCTGCAGCGGTTGCTGCGCGAGGAGGTGCGGGCCAGTGAGTTCGATCTGGCCATGACCCACCGCGCTGAACTGACGGAGTTTGCGCCCGACGCCCGGGTGGAACCGCTGGTGGACCTGCGGCTGGCCGAGTACATGCTCAAGGACGAGCAGGGCGACCAGGCGGCGGCGCTGCTGCGCAACGCCCTGGACCAGGTATCTTCGGAAGCCTCTCCCGGGATGCTGACCCGCCTCGCCCGTCTGGGCTGCCAGGCAGACCCCGCGGTGGGCCTCGATGCCGTTGAACTGGCGTTGGCCCACCCCGAACTGCCCGAGGACGTGCGGGAAGAATTCAATGCGAAGAAAGAGGAGCTGGCGGACCGTCAGCCCGTGGAGGCATCGCCAGTGGACTTTGGCGGGGGGGTGACCCTCGACGCGGACGGCATCTCCATCCCGGGTTTCGAGTCCAACAGTATCGTCGAGCCGGCGGCGGCCCCGGAGCCTGTTCCGGCGGTTGACCAGAGTCTCGTGCCCGGTGTGGGCGGTGACGCCCCGGTGGATGTCGCCGCTCTCGACGGCATGCTGGACATGCCGGGGTTCGAGACCACGGCGCTGCAGGATCCGGCGGCCCCGGATACCGGAGCCACCGACCCGTCGTGGCCCACTCCAGTCCCGCCGGTGGGTGGTGACGCTCCAACGGCGGATCCGGAATTCGTGGCGCCCGAGCCTGCACCGGTGGCGACCCAGGGATTCGACACTGCTGAAGAATCGTGGGCCGGGATCGACCCGGTCATTGCCGCGGATGCCCTGACTCCGGACTCGGTGTCCCTGGAGCCTGAGCCCGTTCCGGTGATGGCCCAGGGGATGGAACCGGCTGAAGAGTCGTGGCCCTTAGCCGACCCGAGCATTGGAGTGGAATCCCTGGCTGCTGATCCGGCTCCCCTGACGGCGGAACCGGGTCCGGTGGCAGCCCAGGGAATTGAAATCGCTGAAGAGTCGTGGCCCATGGCCGCTGATCCGCTACCAGAGGCAGCCGAACCTGATCCTCCGGCTCCGGACCCGGCTCCAGTTGCGGCCCCGGCGCCGGGACCCGCTTCGCTGCGTCAGCCGGGCACGGTGCCGCCGTCCAAGAAGCTTGAACTGCACCAGGTGGAGCCGCTGAGCATCGACGGGCAACGGTTGACCCTCGACGTCCAGGGCCGCGGTCCTTCGGCCCTCGGGTTGGACAAGGTGCAGGCGGTCTCCTCGGCGGTGATCCGGCCCGCGGGCAGGCCGGCGTTCATCATCATCGACCTCCTGCTCGACCCGCCCTGGGCCACCAGCACCCTGCTCCGGGTGGTACGCATGCGCAGCGGCCGGCTGGAGCCCGCCAAGCTGGTCCCTGAAGCGCCCAACTCGGCGGAGGCACTGCGAATGATGATCGACAAACTGCTGACCGTCAGCCAGGGCATCCCCCTGCCCGACGCCCGGGCGGTGAAGGGAAGCCCCTTCCGCGAGTTCACCTCTCTCAAAGAGTATGAGCGGGAAATCCTCCAGGCCGGCTGAAGCGGGCCAAGAAAAAGCCGCTCCCTTTTGAGGAGCGGCTTCAATCGGCCTGAATCTATCAGCGAGAGTTTATTCTTTTGCCTGCTTGTCGAGGATCGCCTCGATCTGGTCCATCACGTCGTTCATCACCTTCACCGTGGCCCGGTAGGGTTCGGGGGAGGTGAGGTCCACACCCGCCTTCTTCACCAGCTCCACCGAGTAGTCGCTGCTGCCGGCGCTGAGGAAGTCGATGTAGCGTTCCAGAGCCCCTTCCTCGCCGTCGAGGATCTTCTGCGCCAGCGCGGTGGAGGCGACAAAGCTGGTTGAGTACTGGTAGACGTAGAAGTTGTAGTAGAAGTGGCGGATGTAGGCCCACTCCACGTTGTAGAGCGGGTTGATGGTCATCACGCCCTGGTCGTGGCCGTGGTAGCGGCGGAGCAGGTCGCCGTAGACCTCGTTCAGCCGGTCACCGGTGAGCGCCTCGCCCTGTTCCACCAGCTCGTGGATCTTCAGCTCGAACTCGGCGAACATGGTCTGGCGGTAGAAGGTGCCGCGCAGATTGTCGAGGTAACTGCCCAGCAGGAAGAGCTTCTCGTCATCGCTGGCGGCCTTGTCCAGCATGTAGGGATTGAGCAGAGCCTCGTTGAGCGTGGAGGCGATCTCGGCGACGAAGATGGTGTAGTCGGCCATGGGGTAGGGCTGGGTCTTGTTGGAGAAGTAGGTCTGCATGGCGTGGCCGCACTCGTGGGCCAGGGTGGAGAGGCTGTTGTAGTCGTCCACGTAGTTCAGCAGCATGTAGGGGTGGACGTCGTAGGCCGAGCCGCTCATGTAGGCCCCGCTCCGTTTGCCGGTGCCGGGGTAGACGTCGATCCAGCGCGACTCGATCCCCGCGGCCAGCGCATCGACATACTCCGAGCCCAGGGGCGCCAGCGACTCGAGCATCAGCTTTACGCCGTCCTCGTAGGGGAAGTCCATTTTCACTTCCTTCACGATGGGCGGGTAGATGTCGTAGTAGTGCAGCTCGTCCAGACCGAGCATCCGCTGGCGCAGCTTGAAGTAGCGGTGCAGGGTGGGCAGGCTGGCGTTCACCTCGCGGATCAGGGTGTGGTAGACATCGGTGGGGATGTTGGCGTTGTCCAGCGCCGATTCCAGCGCCGAGTCGTAGTTGCGCACCTTGGTGTAGAAGACGTCCCGTTTCACCCCGGAGTAGAGGCTGGTGCCCAGGGTGCGGCCGAACTCGTTGAACCTGGTCCAGAAGGCGTCGAAGACGGCGATGCGGTCCTCGCGCACCGGTGAGGAGCGGTGCTTGGTGTAGGCCGACTGGTCGATCACCACCTTTTCACCGGTGGAGAGCTCCACCGTGGGATAGGGCATGTCGGCGCCGACAAAAATGCCGTAGAGGTCGAAGGGTGCGCCGGCCATCATCGAGGCATTGGCGATCACTTCCTCTTCGCCCTCACCCAGGGTGTGGCTGCGCCGGCGCTGGAGGTCGTCGAGGAGCATCCGGTAGTCGGCCAGTTTGGGTTCCTCGGCGAGGAATCCCTCCACCACCTTGGGGTCGAGGGCCAGGATCTCGGGATCGACGAAAGAGACCGCGGCGCCGAGGGTGGTGCCCACCTGGCCGATCTCCTGTTTCATGGCCAGCGGTCCGGCCGCCCGGGTGTCGGTGTCGGAGTTGAGGCCGGCGTAAGTGCGGATCCGGGCGTAGTCCCTGGAGATGTCGGAGATCATGGCGAAGGCCTCGGCCATCACCGCGGCGGATTCACCAAGCCGGCCCTTGTACTGCTCGATGGCCGGGATCTGCCCCTCCAGGGCCTTTTTCGCCTTTACCCAGGCTTCGTCGTTGGGATAGAGGTCGGTCAGGTCCCAGGTGTATTTTGCATCTTTCATTGCTGCCTCGTCGGAAGCCGACGCCGGAACCGACGGCGCGGTGAGGAAGATAAGCAGGAGCGCCGCCAATACCAGCGGTGTGGCGAATCTGGTGTTCATGAGGATGTCACCTTTCGGAGATGCGACCCCTTGTTGTGCTGTCATCCAGCAGGGGCCATGCTTGCAGAAAGCAGTATCAACTTACTTTTCAGTGCCTTAGAGGCTAACAGAGAAGCACATTTATACCCGCTGGGTCGGGGGTTGTCAAGAAATCGCTTGCTCTTCGGGGCCGGGGGACTTCCTCATGTGATATAGTAGAGATTCGTTGTTTTTGTCGTAAACGCGCTTCGAGCGCGGTTGTTGGTAGCAGATTTTTTCGGAGCGCACCATGAAGCCCACCCGGTTTACCACCCTGTTCTCTCTGATTTGCATGTTATTTATGGGGGTCACCCCGTTGTTCGCCGAATCCGTGACCATTGGCGCCAACGGTGACCTGAGCCTCAACCGCCCCTTCTGCGGCACCTGAAGCAACAACATCAGATACCAGGTACTGGTATTGGCCAGCGAGATTCCTGAGCGGTGCGAACTGAAAGGCATCGAGTTCTACGCCAACCACGGATCGTTCTACCACGGGCAGTTCGAACAGATCGAGTTCTTCGCCGGGCACATCGATGAGGACCGGCTGAGCACCACCTTTGACGATAACTATGCCTATGAAATGCCCTCCACGGTCTATTACCGGGCGTCCGAGGACGTCAAGTTCGAGGTGGGCCTGTGGAACGAGTTCATTTTTGACACGACCTTTGTTTACAACGGTGAAGACCATCTGCTGCTGGAGTTCCGCTACAACGGCTGCTCCAGCCAGAGCATCTACAACCTTGGCTGGCGTTACGGGGGCAGTGACCGGGTGATCGACGGGCTCCTCGACCAGGAGACCGGCTGGCCCCGGGAGATGATGCCTTCATTCCGCCTGATCTTCAGTCCGCTGACCACGGTCTCGGCCCAGATGAGCTGCTCGCCCTCTTCGGGGACCCTCCCCTTCTCCGCCGCCATGTCAGTGAACCTGGTCAACAACATGGACGATCAGGCCCGCACCGCCACCGGCCACATCGACCTGCTCCTGGGCAATGGTGTGGTGTATGACAACTGGCGCAGCGGGTGGGTGGATCTGGAACCCGGCGGCGGGAGCCACCGGTCCTGGAGCCAGGCGATCCCGGCCCACTACTCCTTCTTCGGCAGCAGCGAGTTCCGTCTGGTGGTGGAGGATGTGACCCCGGCACCGTACAACCAGCCGCCCTATCTCGCTTCGGGCGACGTCAGTTCACGGGTCTGCACCGTGGTCGGCGCCGTGCCGGAATGACATCGGGGACGTACATAACTTTATAACTTGCCCCTAACCCGTTACTATGGGTTGCGCTATGGCGTCGTGCCGATCGGTGCCTAACTCTTTGTTGATTAACAGGTTGGGCGTTAGTTATAAAGTAATGTACGTCCCCAAACTTTACTCTCCTGGGCCCACCTTGATCGTGCGGGCCACGTAGGAGATCTCCGCGGCCAGCTCGTCCTTGACCCCCACGGCCATTCTCTGGAACCCGGGGGCCATCATCAGGTTCAGCTCGTAGGTATAGAGCTGCAGCCTCGCCCTCTCCCAGTCGGCTTCGGGGATGGTGATCGGCAGCACGTGCTCCTGCACCGGTGAAAGATCCCCGTTGTCCTTGCGGGCGGCCACGGTGATCAGCACCCGGCCCTGGTGGCTGCCGTTGCGGTTGAGCAAGGTCAGCCGGCCCAGGGGGATCCGCACCTCCAGCGGCACGAGGTAGTTGCCGTCTTCCAAAGGTTGGTGCTCGCCGGTCCTCAGCTCGAAACCCATGTTGTTCTCCTGGTAGCCGAGGACCAGGGCGGAGATGGTCCCCTCCTCCATCTGCCGTGCGGGGGTCTTGCGCTGGCGCACGGTCAGCTTGTCACCCTTGACCTTGACCTTGGTCCGGTGAAACTGGCCGTCGCCGGAGTGCCCGGGCTTGAAGCCCAGGGAGTAGTAGCTCTTGAAGTCCGAGCTGATCCGCTGCAGGCCGCCGGAAATGTTGTTGGTGTTGGTGATCGCCACCCCGCCGGTATCACCGGAGATGAACTTCAGCGAGGACTGCATGTTGGTGGCCGTGACCCCGTCGATGTGGCTGGAGAAGTTCCTTGACCGGTCCTGGGCGCTGGCCCCGTCCATGTTGCGCTGCCCGGCGGCATCGATGGTGTAAATCGTGACCCGGTTGGCATTGGCCTTCATGGTCACCTCCTCGAAACGGCGGGTGGCGTCGAAGCTCCGGGAGCGCAGCATCGCCCCGCTCCGCTCGTTCTTTTCCTCAAGGGCGTAGAACAGCTCCTCGGCGGCGACCATCGGCAGGCCGTCGCTGACGTAGAGCAGCGCCTTGCGCCCTTCGATGCCGGTGAGGAAACCAACCATCTCGCCCAGGGCGTCCATGGAGAAGCGCAGCTCGTTGTAGACCGATTCGGCAAAGTTTTCGATCCGCGGCATCATCCGGGCGGTATTCGAGGACTCGTTGATCTCCTGCAGCAGATCCCGGCGGTCCTGTTCGTAGAAGACGCGGTCCCCGCCCTCCTTGTCCACCTCATTGATGGAGGAGATGATCCGGCCATGATCGGTGGTGAAAGTGTTGTCGATGGTCAGCGAGCGGTCGTAGGACACCATCATCACCCGGTCTTCCGGCTGCAGCTCAACACGGAGGAAGGTCTTCAGCGCGGTGAGCACTTTTTTGCGGTTGAAGGGGTGGATGTTGAAGTTGTCGATGTAGATCACCAGGTACAGTGGCTGTTTTTTCGGCAGGGGTGGTGCTTCCGCCTCCACCGTTGGCTTCTCCCCGCCCAGGGTCACCGTTCCCCCTTCCACGGCGTAGAAGTTGCTGACGGTGGTTTCCTGACCGTCAACCACCAGCTCGAAGTCATCGCGGGTCAGGCCGGTCACCGGGTTGCCGTCCCTGTCGGTGACAAAGACCTCCAGCTCGATCACCCGCACCTCGATGGTTTCCGCAAAAAACGGGTCGGTCTGGGAGGTCTGGCCGCTGGCCACCGGAGGTGCCGCCTTCTCCTTCTCGGTCCCCACGGGGACCATCTGCGGGAGCTCCTGGGCAACCACTGGCAGGGCGGTGACCATGAGCAGGACGAAAAGGACGGTGAGCAGTGATTTCATGAAACAGCCCCCAAGCTGGTAGTTTACTGGTCTGCGTTAATACGACATCGAGGTCATTTTACAACATCCACCCCATGGATGCAGGAGTCTGGCCGGAATTCAGGGCAGCACCGGCCTGGTGCTGCGGATGGTCTGGCGGTAGAGAGGGATGTATTTCTTCACCAGCACCTGGTCCCAGGAGCAGCTGGTCCGCACGTGCTCGGCAGCCTGGACCTGGATCTTGCGCAGGGCGGTGGTGCGGGTTCGGCGGTAGGCGCGCAGCGCCCGCTCGATGGCCGTCAGCAGTTCCGGCGCACCGCCAAGGTAGGAGTAGCCGAAGCGACCGTCCAGAGTTTTTACCAGCCCCCCTACCCGATGGACGATGGGCACGTTGCCCATCAGCTGGGCAAAGTAGTCGGTGAGCCCGCACGGCTCGTAGCGCGAGGGGACGAGGCAGAAATCACCGGCGGCGTAAACCTGGTTGGCCAGCTGGCCGTTGTAGCCCAGGGCCAGGCAGACCCGCCCCGGGAAGTCTCCGGCCAGGCGGATGAAGTCCCGTTCGATGGTGTCGGCTCCTGACCCCAGCCCCAGCAGCTGCACCTTGTCATCCTTGTCGAACAGCTCCCGCAGCGCGGTGACCAGCGTGTCGTAGCCCTTCTGGAACTCCAGCCGCCCCACAAAGCTGAGCAGCGGTGTGTCCGGGGTGTAGGTGGCCTTGCCGTAGAGGGTGATCCCCTTGGGGGCCTTGCCCGCGGCCAGTTCCTCCAGCAGCTTTTGCTTGCAGACTTCCTTGCCATCCAGGTCGTTGCCTGCCGGCCAGAAGGGGGCAGCGGTGCCCAGGCGCTGGTTCTCCCGCGGGTTGTAGAGGGCTGCGTCCACACCGTTGGTCACCCCGTGGAGGGTGATGCCGCGGCCGCCCAGGGCGTGGCCCAGCCAGCCGGTGAGCGAGTCCTGGCCGGTCTCCTGCAGCTCGCGGGCGTAGTTCTCGCTTACCGCATTGATCGCGGTGCCGTAGAGCGCGCCGGCCAGCAGCGGGTCGAAGGAGCCGTTGAGCAGGCAGCCGTTCACCACTTCCCGCTCCACCCCGCAGATGGCGGCGGCAAAGTCCAGGTCGCCGATCTCCTGGTGGTAGCCGAGGCCGGCATTGTGGATGGTGACCAGGGTCGGGGTGTAGCCCAGCCGGGGGGCGAACCCGTCGGCCGAGGCCTGGGCGATGAGCGGCAGCAGGGCGGTGTGCCCGTCGTGGCAGTGGACGATGTCCGGGGCCAGGCCCAGGGCGGCCATGGTCATCAGCGTCCCCTTGACCAGCAGCACGTTCATCGGGAAGTAGTCGTAGTAGCCGGAGCCCTTGAGGCTGATGCGGCCCAGGGCCGAGGCTTCAGACGCGGTGTACTGGTAGATGCCGCGGCGGGGGATGGTGCCGCCCATCTCGTCGAGGAACTCGTAACGATTGGAACGGACCAGGTAGAGGGTCAACCGGCGGGACGGGGAATGGCTGAACAGGGTGACCTTCTCGGTGCGGTCCGGTTGATCGGGGTAGGCCATGGGCACGACGAAGGCGGCGACCTTTTTCAGGTCGAGGTCGGTGCGCTCGATGATCTCCGGGTAGCAGGGGAGGAAGACATCGGTGTGGATGCCGGCCACGGCCGAGGCCCGGGCCAGTCCGGCGGTGACGTCCTTGATCCCGCCGGCGCCGGCCAGCCCCTCGAACTCGCGGGAGACGTGGGCCACGCGCTTGACCAGCGGGGTGCGGCCCGGCCCGCCGGTGGACGGCTTGCGACGTGCAGTGGATTTATTCTTGTTGCTGGCCATTGGATTCCCCCACAGGGCCGGCCGTCTACGCCTCGG
>RCNC010000363.1_pt1 | contig 28851 bp, 17 predicted proteins | sample 2041301 | NCBI WGS metagenome assembly RCNC01 (sample SAMN09708231, study PRJNA481090) | Marine sediment metagenome, whole genome shotgun sequencing project. | biome: marine sediment; feature: ocean; material: sediment; isolation source: Sewage treatment plant 13A marine sediment (STP13A) ... | reverse complement strand
GCGAGAGGGAAACTGCAAGGTTGATGTTTTGATAGAGAGCCTGAAGGTAAAATACTTTGAAGTGCTTAAGCAAACAGGGAAAACCGACATTGAACTGGTCGCAAAGTTGCCTGAGAAAAATGGTCTGGAGATGCGGACCGATCCGGCCCGCTTGCAACAAGTACTGAGTAAACTGCTTGACAATGCTGTAAAATTCACACAGTCTGGCCATATTAGTTTCGGGTATGAACGGGAGAGTGAGAGTATTACATTCTTCGTGGAAGATACGGGCATTGGCCTGTCAGAAGACAAAGCGGGCATCATATTTGACCTTTTCAGGAAAGTGGAAGACGATAAGGTAAAGCTTTATGGTGGGACTGGACTGGGGCTAACCCTGTCAAGGTACCTGGTTCATCTGATGGGGGGAAAGATTGATGTGAATTCTACAGAGAATGAGGGTTCCAGGTTTAATTTTATTTTACCCTATATCCCCTGCGATCATCAATCAGACATTCCGAATTCCATTGCCCCGAAGAACGATTTTCGAGAATCATGGCAAGGGAAGAAAGTACTGGTGGTTGAGGATACGGATTCAAATTACAAATTGATCGACCAGGTATTAAAACCCACAGGTATTTCCATTGAGAGGGCCACTAACGGTGAGACTGCCATGGAAAAGTTCTTCGGGGATGGATCCTTTGACTTAATTATCATGGATATCAAACTTCCCGGTATGGATGGATACCAGACCACAAAGAAAATAAGGGAAAAAGATACGAATGTACCAATCATAGCCTATACTGCATATGCCATGGATGGTGACAGGGAGAAGTCAATCAGGGCCGGATGCGATACATATTTCGCAAAACCTGCGAACAGCATGTCAATGCTTCAGACCATCTCCGGTTTGATCCAAAAGAATGCTGATTAAAAAGATTCCGAATCAGCGGATTATCCCTCCCCATAAATTACCTTCTGATTTTCTCTCAAAAGTAATTCATTCCTGTAACAAATTATTGAAATTCACGTAGATACAACTTGTGAATGGCAATGATTCCTGCATCAGTAGCCTTTCAATTTTATTGAAATTTTAATCAATAACCAGTTGCCCAGTTGATGCCAGTTTTCAGAAATCTGATATTCCGGTTTACCCATTCAGTTATACTGCTGGGCTTTTTTACTGCTGTGATGGCCCAGGCACCCGACTGGACCTGGGCGCGAGCAGTGATAACCGATGATTATGAGCATGTCAATGATCTGGTAGTTGACAGATCCACAAATGATGTCTACATCGTTGGACAATGGGAGAGGGACCTTAGTGGCACCTTTTCCTCAGGGGCTAACCCCGCCACAGACTTCAGTTCACCCTTTGGACAGATGGATGGCTTTGTAGCCAAATATGATTCAGGCGGCAGCTTCATATGGGCATTCAAAGTCGGAGGGTCAAATGATGACATCGTCAAATCCATTGCCATCGATGGGGACGGGAATATTTACATCACTGGCTATTTTGGCACAGGGATGAGCAATTATTTTTCAGGTACCTCGTCGCATACCTTGCCTTCCATGCTGGACAATCTTTTACGTGAAGACTTCTTCCTTGCCAAATACAATTCAGATGGTGAATTCCTCTGGGTAAGGAGATCATCATCGGATTGGGGAAATCTTGCCGGACTGGATGTTTTTGCCACATCTTCTGCTGTATTTGCTACCGGCCGCGCAAACGATTTGGCTTCATTCGGACCATTGAATATGTCCAACGTCCCCAACGGGGATGATATTTTCCTGATCAAATATAACCTCGACGGGGATGAACAATGGGTGGCGGAATGTGGAAGCAACGGCGATGACATGGCGCATGGAGTAATTGCCGATGAAACGAACGTCTATTTTACCGGATCTTTTGAAGGGGGCACTCTGAATTTAAGGAATGCCGCTGGAGGTACTGCTAACAGTCTTAGCAATGCAAACAATGGTACCCTGGATATCGTCCTTGGCTGCTATGATATAGATGGCAACCATACCTGGAGCCATGCCATTTCCAGTAATCAGGGTGACAGGGGACTGGACATAACCATGGATGCGGACAGCATTTATATCACCGGAGCCCTTAATCACAATGCCTCATTCCCCGGCTATTCAGGAAATCCGGTGCCGAGCTCGGCCGGGCGTGATATCTTTTTTTCATCCCATGCAAAATCTGATGGCAGCACAGGATGGGTTGTCACATTGCCTTGTACCGATTCCGGTAACGAGCGCGGGTGGGCCATTGATACGGACGGCACAGGAAATCTTTATATCACAGGGGATTTCGAAGATAACCTTACCCTCCCGGATGCATCTACCCTTTCTGCCTCGGGACCGGGCGGACAAGAAGACTTTTTTGTGTGCAGTTTTACCACCGGAGGGAATTACCGGTGGGCACTGAGTGCCGGATCAAACGCTTCCGAGGATGCCCATGGGATCTCGGTGGGTTCCCATGGAGCTATCTATATTGGCGGCCGTTACAGGGATGAAATGACACTGGGCTCATCAAACCTGCCAGATGGTTCTCTGGATAATGGATTTTTGGCCAAGCTTTCTAACGGCATTCAGAAGGAAAATGATGATCCCTGTTCGGCCATCCTTTTAGCTGTAGGGGATAGCTGCAATGAGGCTACCTATGATAATTACGGTGCCCATGATTCCGGGATCCCTGATCCGGGATGTGCCGATTATGCTGGTGAAGATGTCTGGTTCAAGGCGGTGATACCCCCTTCCGGTAATTTATTGATCGGCACCAATACTTCTACGGACGATACCTATCCACCAACCAACGGCTGGATGTACCGCATTGGCCTGGCTGTATATACCGGCAGCTGCGCTTCCTTAAATCTGGAAGGATGCTATGCATACAACAGTGCCTATCATTACAGGGCTTCATCCGCATATCTTTACGATAAAAATCCGGGAGATACAGTATGGATCAGGATCTATGAAAGATTTGGGAATGATTATGGTAAATTTTCAATATGCACCTATGATCCGGGACATTACCCTGGATGGAATATAGCTGGATCCTACTGCCTGGACAATGGCCCAATAGTTCTGGATTCTACCGTTACAGGTGTGAAGTCAGGATTTGCTGATGAGGTGGTCGATTTCTGGAGCGTATTTAATCCGGAATGGGCTGAAGGCGAACCTGGTACTGAATGGGCAAGTTTATCAATTGATGAGGGCTGGATCATACTGGACCTGACAGATACCATTCCGGCAGGAGAGACTTACGAGCTGCATTTCCGTTCGAATCCAATCATGTCTGGTGTTGCACAAATCACCCTGCAGGCCTCGCTGGATAACGTAACCTACCACCAGCACTCCTTTAAGCCTGAAACTGAAAGCGATGATTTCATTACCAGCTATATTACGGCTGAACATCCCACCCGGTACCTGCTTTGTGAAAATGATAATGCCGGAGGCGGCGGCTTTTCCCTGGATGGGATCAAGTATTATTTCAGGGGCACCAGGGGAGGTACATGGAGCGGTCCAGGTGTTACGGGTTCCATGTTTGATCCCACCGGACTCAGCGGACCGGTACCTGTCACCTATACGGTTGGAGAGGGTAACACCCTTTCCGATTCAACAAGGATGATAAATATCTCGAAAAGTGAAGCAGGGATATTGACCCCGGATACCGCCGTTTGTTTTGACAATGAGGAGTTTACAGTCCAACTTAATGACTTCAGGGGCAACATTTTGTCATGGGAAATTTCAACGGACAGCATATCCATATACCTTCCTATAACTAATCCATTTTTAACTGTATCTAATCTCACAGAAACATCCCGGTACAGGGTCATTGTCCAGGACGGTTCCTGCCAGCCGGACACTTCCAATCGCATTACCATTGTGGTTCATCCTGCATCTTCAGCAAACCTATCGGGAGATACCATCATCTGCAACGGTTCCGCCGCATCACTGAAAGTGGATTTCACGGGAGACTCGCCCTGGGACTTTTCATTTGAGAATGATGCGGATACGATCAACGTCAACGACATCACGGCCAATCCATATGAATTCAATGTAAGTCCTTCTTTGATAACTGATTATTCCCTTGTTGGCCTGGTGGACGGGAACGGCTGTAACGGCTTGCTGAGTGGATCGGCCAGGGTCGTTCCCATTCCAATCGCAAATCCAGGTAAAGATTCCTCCCTTTGTGGACTGACATTCAAATTTGACACGGTGACCGGCATAGGACCAGGGATCTGGTCCCAGCTATCCGGTCCAGGAAACGCCGTCTTTTCACCAGGTGCGATACACAGAGATGCAGAGGTGTCCGTCGATGCCTATGGGGCTTATGAATTTACATGGACACAAACCGAAGGAACATGCGTGGATGATTCTACCACCACCATTGAATTTTTCCAATCACCGATGGCCAATGCCGGATCAGGGAGCAGTGTCTGCGGTTTGACAGCTGGATTGCAAGCCATCCCAAGTGTGGGCAGCGGTACCTGGTCTGTGCTGAGCGGACCGGGGACAGCTGTATTTGCCCCTGGAGAAAGCGATCCGAATGTACTGGTCACAGTGGGTACTGAAGGGATTTATGAGTTTGTGTGGACCGAAACAAATGGTCCCTGCCAGGATACGGCTGCAATCAAGGTTGATTTTTTCCAGCCACCCCAGCTTACAGCGATCAATGGTGAAGAGGTTTGCGGTTTGTCATTTCAGCTCGAAGCTTTTAATGATGCCGGTACCGGAACCTGGAGCAAAAGCACAGGTCCAGGCCAGGCCATCTTTGTATCTGGGACAGCTTCCGCAGTCACGGGAGTGACGGTAGATGCCTATGGAACTTATACTTTCAGCTGGACCGTCCACAATGGCATTTGTGCCGACAGCATAATGGTTAATGTCACCTTCGTGGATGAGATCACCGTAGACGCGGGAGCTGACAGTGATGTTTGCGGTCTGGAATATGCGCTTGGGGCGTCACCTGCCATCCTGCCCGGGCACTGGGAAAAGATTGCCGGCCCTGGCAATGTTACCTTCCTTCCCGCTGACACAGTAAGCAACGCAACGGTACGGGTGGATGACTACGGGTCCTATGAATTCCAATGGATGGAAGCAACGGATGATTGCAGCGGGCGTGATAATGTAGTGGTAAGGTTTAATGAACAACCTGTGGCAGATGCTGGACAGGACCAGGAACTGGACCATGTATTCTCAACCTACCTTGAAGCAACTGCTCCAGCATATGGAACGGGTACCTGGGAAATCGTGAAAGGTACCGGCCAGATACAGGACAGGAATGACCCGGGCTCACAGGTCACGGGCCTTTCAATGGGTGAGAATGAATTTAATTGGACCGTAAGTAATGTGGGGTGTGCCGATGTTTCAGACAATGTGCTGATCACGGTGAAAGATATCCAGACTCCGACGGTCATTACCCCCAACAACGATGGATACAATGACCAGCTGGTTTTTTCGGGTATCCGGGAGGTGATGGACAGTGAAATTGTTATCTACAGCCGCTGGGGAAATGAATTATACCGGAACGAAGATTACCGAAATGACTGGGATGGCAGGGATCATAACGGCCGGGAGCTTCCGGTTGATACCTATTACTACATCCTGAAACTGAATTCTGGCAGGTTGATAAAAGGATTTGTTGAGATCAGAAGATAACCTATGGGAAAGCGAATCTTTAACATATTGTTTTTATTGATAGTGGGCAGCCCTGCCTTTGCTCAGCTCCTGCCATTGATGGACCAGTACCACCTCAACGGACTGGCCATTAATCCGGCCTATGCCGGGAGCAAGGAGGCACTGAGCGTGGGACTCTATTCCAGGGTCCAGTGGGTTGGTTTCGAAGGTGCTCCGAAAACATTCACTTTTACCATGCACTCTCCGATGAGAAACAAGAAGGTGAACCTGGGATTGATGGTACTGGCCGACAGGTTAGGATCAAAAGAAGAAACAGGATTTTTATTCAATTATGCGTACCGGATCGATATGAGCAAAGGGAAGCTATCCTTTGGCCTGGCGGCCGGGCTCACCAGTATCTCCCATAACCTGAACTCGATCAGATATACCGACGCAGGAGACATGCTTCTCCAGGATCCCGGAAGGAGAGCGTTTTTGCCGGCAATCAGCATTGGGAGCTATTACTATACGGATAAGTTTTATGCCGGTATTTCATTGCCCCTACTGACCAACAATAAGATGAACCAGCAAACCGGTAGGTACCGCATAGGTTTTGATCCGGCAGCCACGAATTATAGCCTGGTAACAGGATATCTCCTCGGGTTGTCTGATAAGCTGGAAATGCTGCCCTCCTTGATGTTCAGGACCAACCCTGCCGTAGCGACTGTCCTGGATATACATTGCAGTGTCATATACAACAAGAAATTATCGATTGGTGCGATTTTCAGGACCAGCGGGAACCTATCCGCCATTTTGCAAATCCAGGCCAATCGCCAGTTAAGGGTGGGATATTCATACGGCTACGAACTATCCGGACTCAGCTCATACCAACATGGATCACATGAAGTTGTGCTCCAGTATAATTTCAGGTATATAATGGATGTAGTGAACCCAAGATATTTTTAAAACATAAGATAATGCAAAAATTATTTTTACTCTTATCGATGCTTTTGCTTTTCAGTCCACCTCTACTGAAGAGCCAGGACCACTATCAGGTATCTCTGACAGGTTTTAGCAGCAACAAGTATGATGAATTCTGCCCGGTTTTGTACCGGGACCAGATCATTTTCACTTCCAACATGGAAGATGAACTTATGGTTGCTCACAAAAACAACAAGAATAAAAGCCTGTTTACTATTTTTAGAGTGGATGCTGATCCTGAGAACTGGAGTGAATCCCAGGAGGTTTTTGACCGGAGTCTTGTGACCCCATACAATGACGGACCCGCATCCTTCAGTCCGGATGGCAAGCGGATAGTATATTCCAGGAATATTGACACCAAAGCCAAGGTTAAAAATGTATTCGACCTGGATAATACACTGGGGCTCTTTTTTGCAGAGCTGATCGAAGGTGAATGGGGTAATGTGACAGGATTCAAATACAATAGCATCGAATATTCGATCACCACCCCCTGTTTCAGTCCGGATGGGCAATATGTCTATTTTGCTTCGGATATGCCGGGAGGATACGGCGGAACGGATCTGTACAGGTCGGTTTTTGAAAACGGTGAATGGAGTGAACTGGAGAACCTGGGTGAGACAATCAATACAAAAGGCAATGAGGTTTCTCCCTTCATCGCCCCGAACGGGGATCTGTTCTTTGCCTCCGACGGCCATGAAGGCCTGGGCAAGAAAGATTTATTCCTTTCCAGGTTCTCAGATTCAGATTGGATCACACCGGTTCATCTGGATGTTCCCATCAATTCAAAGGAAGATGATTTCGGATTGGTTACAGATGGTGAATTTTCAACAGGGTTCTTTTCTTCCAACAGAGGTCGGACAGATGATATCTATCAGTTTTCCACGCTGGTCCCTCAACTTATTAACTGCGATACAATGGTCGAGAATCAGTATTGTTATGAATTCTGGGATGATATGTATCCGGGGATGGACTCTCTGCCGGTTAATTATGAATGGGAATTCAGTGATGGGACAAAGATCCGGGGGATCAATGTAATACACTGTTTGCCAGGGGCCGGGAAATACTGGGCCAAACTGAATATAATTGATAACTCCACCAGCAATACATTTTTCACACAAACTTCCATGGAGTTTGAGCTGGAAGACCACATCCAGCCTTTCATCACCAGTAGAGACGCTGGTATTGTGAATACGATGCTGTCATTCGATGGATTGAGCTCGAACCTGCCAGGGTATACCATTGAAGAATACATATGGGATTTTGATGACGGAACCTTCCTGACCGGGGTAGAAGCGGAACATCAATTCGCTAAAACCGGTGTGTATGGGATTAAAATGGGTGTAAAAGGCCATGATGAAGGCGCTGAAGGCATGGAGACTCGGTGTGTGATAAAACCGCTTAGTATTGTCCGTGATAACCAGGCACTTGCAATGTACATGGCCGGGATAGAATCCCCGGAGATGGCGGAGACACGTAACATGGAAAGGGATACCTCGGAGACCAGCCAGGATTTCTCAGTCTATGATGTTAATCCGGAGGAGGAAGTTTTCAGGGTTGAGGTACTGGCATCAGAGGAGAAAATACAGCTGGAGGATAACGTTTTTGATCCTCTGAGGGAGGAATACGAGATAAAAGAATTTTACCTGGCTACGGACAGCCTATATTCCTATACTATCGGGGAGTATAATTCCCTGCTTGAAACATATGGTGTCTATGGTGATGTTTTGGAAAAAGGTTTTACATCGGCCCGGGTTAAGACATACGTGGTTGCAGAGCTGCCGACGGAAGTGATCGAAAAGATCAACCGCGATTTTGCTGAGCTTGCCGATGCGAATTTTGAATTTAACAAGACAGAAGTTGCCGAAAGCTCTTATCCCATACTTGACAAGGTGGTCAGAATCATGATCGAAAATCCTGACCTGGTGATGGAGATTGCAGCCCATACTGACAATATCGGCTCTTTTGAGTTCAATTTGGAATTATCACAACAAAGGGCACAGTCTATCGTAGACTACCTTGTATTGCAAGGGATAGAAAAGATCCGGCTGGTCGGGAAAGGTTACGGTGAGTCGAGACCCGTTTCGACCAACAGCACAGAAGAAGGAAGGATATTGAACCGGCGGGTTGAATTTATAATTCTGAATGAGCAATAAAACATAGAATGCTTTGATATCTTTTTTGAAGAAAATATCATTACTGTTGTTTGTTATAATCACTGCAGGTGAAATATCCGCCCAGTGGCTTTCAGACTACACATATCGGAAAAAGATCGTGATCAGTGACAGCGTGGTATATGGATCGGAGGACCTGGTCAATTATCCATTGCTTGTCAGCCTCATTGATCCTGACCTGAAATCTGTATTCCATGGAGGTCTTGTCTTTAGTGACACAGCGTGGGATATCAGGTTTACGGAAAATGATGGTACTACTTTGCTCGATCACGAGGTTGAATTGTTTACTGCATCTACAGGTGAACTAGTCACCTGGGTGAGGATCCCGGTATTGTCATATACTGAGGACACAGATATATATATGTATTTTGGCAACCAAGCTACCGATAGTGACCCGTCCACATCCAAAACCTGGAGTACTGATTACCAGGGAGTGTGGCATCTTAATGAAAATGTAGAGGATGCTTCACAATATTTTAACAATGGCGTTAATAGTGGTGCAGTTTCAGTAACAGCCAAGATCGGAAATGGACGTAAATTTGAGGGAATTGATGATAATATTAGTATACCTAATAGTGCCAGCATAAACATTACGGGTGATATTACCTTGGAAGCATGGGCAAGAGTTACCGATGAAAGCGAGGTGAACTGGGTCATAACCGGGAAGAATTATGACTACTGGCTGTGGTATGAAGATACTACCTTACGGTTTTATGCAGGTGAAACAAATGTTATAGATACGATAAGCCTCACAACAAACCAATGGTATCATGTAGCCGGTACTTATGACGGGTCCATGATGAGGTTGTTTTTGGATGGAACGGAAGTAGCCTCAAAACCCAATTCAATTCCGACAAGCAACGATTCGAATGCTCCTCTTACCATTGGTAATTATCCACCAACACCTGATCCATGGAATTTTACAGGTGATATTGATGAGGTCAGAATTTCAGGTTATGCACACAGTGGGGATTGGATTAAAACCTCCTACAGTAACCAGAAGAATCCGGCTCAATTTGCAACCGTTGAAATAACGGAAACAATGAATGACCTTCCATGTAATGCAATATTTTTACCACTGGATACTGCCTGCTCTTCCAATATCTTCAGTAACCAGTATGCTACTGATTCAGGAATTCCTCTGACTGAATGTGATGGTTACGCTGGTGGCGATATCTGGTTCAAGATCGAGGTGCCGCCAGCCGGAAATGTTGCTGTTAAGATTGAGTCAGGTTCCATTCCCGAAATCCCTGATACCGTCGACTGGCTTAATCGCCCGGGACTTGCAGTGTACAGAGGAACATGTGGTTCCCTTACCCACGATACCTGCTGGATTGATCCTGACAGTGGAGCACCATTCCTGAAGCCGGAAATATTACTTACAGGTTACACCCCTGGGGATACGCTGTATCTCAGGGTATGGGACCATACCAATGATGATAATGGAAAATTCAGGATATGCGTCCTGACTCCTGTGCCCCAAATATTTAATGTATTCGGTTCTGGGTCATATTGTATCGGAGGTTCCGGGCTTTCCATTGGTGTGAATAGCTCAGAAGTGGGAGTGAATTATCAGCTGAAAAAAAATGGGATGGACGAGGAAGCCCCCTTACCTGGGACAGGAAGTATGCTTACATGGCCAAGTCAAACGGAAGGTGTATACGAAGTTTTGGGTACTATTGGATCTTCAGGTTTATCGGAAAATATGAATGGTCGGGCCATTGTCATTGAGGACCCCCTACCCGTTGTAACCTTTGGATATGGGTTTGAGAAGACGATAACCATTGATTCTGGTAATGTTGCTGGGACGGAAGATCTGGTAAATTTTCCAATGTTGGTGAGCATTCCCGACGATAATAACCTGAGGACAACAGGAAATGGTGGTAATGTCCAGAATATTAATGGATATGATATCGTTTTTACCGATGAATATTATAATCCCATTCCTTTTGAAAGGATCAGTTATGACCCTGAAACAGGTGCCTATTCTGCCTGGGTGAGAGTTCCACTTATTTATTACGATACCGATAGCCATATCCATATGCTGTATGGAAAGTCAGGAATAAGCACCGATCATTCCTCTATCGAGACCTGGCCTTCCGGTTATGTACAGGTGATGCACCTGGATGGTGATTTTACCGATGCTTCCTTAACAGGCAATTATGGGGTGAATGATGGTACTTCTGATACGGTTGGAAAACTTGGTTATGGTAGAAGTTTCGATGGAGTAGATAATAAAATTACTGTTTTTGATGACCCGACACTGGATAGTACAAATGATGAAGCAACATTTTCCTTATGGATTAATTGGGTGAATTCTGCAGATGGAGATTATCAGCTGGTAATGTCTTCCAGTAACCGGTATATTACACCAAAAAGTGGATATGAATGGGCATCCCAGGGATCTGGCAATCACTATTTTTATCCTAACGGTGAGACAGATATGGACTATAATCTGGGCCCCAATCCGTTTACAGATAATACATGGCAACATCTTGCGGTTACATTTAAGTATAGTACTAAAGAGGTAAAAATATTTGTGAATGGGGTCCCCATGACTTTCACGGTAATAAATGTTCCGACTTTATGGACTTCCCTGGCCAGCATTGATACCTGGTTCTGGGGTGGCAATCCAACTATAAATACCCGCTATTTTACCGGTTCTATGGACGAGATAAGAGTCCAGACAGTTGCCAGGTCAGGAGACTGGCTTAAAACGGAATACGCAAATCAAAACAATCCATCAGGCTTTTATTCGGTATCTGCGGAAGTTCCTTTTGAACCACTTGTGGATGTCTGTCTTGATGATGCTCCCTTTATTTTAAACCAGCCAAAACCAGCTGGAGGAAGCTATTTCGGAACAGGTATAAGTGAAGGATCGTTTGATCCAAGGGTTGCAGGAGCGGGTGATCACATCATTACCTACAATTATACAGATGGGAACGGATGTGTTTCCTCAGGTTCAAAGATCCAAACCGTGCAGGATCTTCCCACACCGATCATTTCTGGTAACAACAACCTTTGTCCAAACGCTTCCACAGAAATTTATAGCACACCGAATGTTGTTGGCAATTCCTATTTCTGGGAGATTACCGGTGCAGGAGCCTCCATTACTGGTGGTCAGGGAACAAATGAAATAACTGTTGATTGGGGTTCTGCATCCGGAACAGTAAAGGTTAGTGAAACAATTATTGCCACGGGATGTGACTCGACAGCTGCTGATTTTATTGTCACCATTGTGGATGTGACCGATGCGTTTATTACCTGCCCGGGAGAGAGAACGGAATATCTTGATGATAATTGCAAATTTATTATACCGGATTATACGACCTCAGCCTTTGTAAATAATAATTGTGAACCAGATCCTATCATAACGCAGTCACCTCTTACCGGAACCACGATCAGCGGATCAGGAACGATTCAGGAAATTGTGTTATTGGCTCATTTTGAGCTTGGAAATGAGTCTGAGTGCAGGTTTAATATTTTACTCCAGGACACTATCCATCCTGACCTAACATCACTGAGAGATACTATGGTTATTGTTGAGGAGGGTATTTATAAGACGCATGTAACAATGCCATTACCAGTTTTTCTTGATAACTGTGGTGTTCAATCCATAATTAATGATTTCAATGGGGGAGCGGATGCAAGCGGTGATTATACTTATGGCACTACTAATGTTGTATATACCGTGACTGACATTAATGACAACATAAGTGAGTTTAATCAGCAGGTGATTATCAGTTCCGAAAATGAACCTGAATGGGGACTGATTATTCCCGAAGGATTTTCCCCCAATGAAGATGGATTAAATGACCGGTTTGAAATCCTGGGCATTGAGCAATATCCTGATAATGAATTACGGGTTTTTAATGTTCACGGCAATGAGGTATATCGCAAAAAAAATTATGATAATTCCTGGGACGGGACCTCTGCCAGCAACCTGAACAAAGGGGGCCGATTGCCAACGGGGACCTATTATTATGCCTTTTACCTGGGAGTGGAGAATGCCATCATCAAAGGGTTTGTTTATCTAAGGAGAGAATAAGAACTATGCCATTGAATAGAACATATAAGGTAAGCTATCTGTTGATCATCCAGTGGGTCTTTGTATGGATGCTTGCATCCTCACAGCAACTGCCACAATACATCCTGCAGGAATTTGTCCGTCCGGGGGTAAATCCTGCCTATACCGGTCTTGAAGGGATCTATGATATGGTTTTGCTGACGCGTCAGCAGTGGGTAGGTATGGACGGGGCGCCGAGGTCCTATTACCTGTCTTCCAATGTCCCGCTGCGCAGCCGCAGAGCAGGGGTAGGGTTCATGGCACAGAGCCAGTCAGCCGGGCCTTATATGCAGAGTGAGATTTTCCTGAATTACTCCTATACGGTGAACCTGGCAGAGCGATCCACCCTATCATTTGGCCTGCGTGGGGGATTGAACAGTTACCGGATCAGGGTCAGCGATCTCAGGGTCATTGACCAGGGGGATTACCTGTTTGAGAACGATATAAAGAATCAGATCCGGCTGAATTTCGGTACGGGCATTCATTATACAATAAGGAATTATTATGTTGATTTTTCCATCCCCTTGTTGCTGAGGAATGGATATAGTCCCGGGAAAGCAAATGGAACGGTTAAGGAAGACAAATCAGAGAGGATATATCACATGCAAGCCGGGGCCGATTACCAGGTCATGGAGGGATTAGCCCTGCAGCCAGCGCTGGCAGTGTGGATGATCAAAGGAGCACCACCTCTGATTGATATAAGGCTGTCGGCTAAGATCCAGGATGTAGTGACGGCCGGACTGGCATACCGAGTTTCAGGATCATTCAGCGGATATTTTGCATTTAAAGTACTTGACAATCTGGTACTGGGATATGCATATGAACTGCCCCTGGCCTATGATTACCACCTGAGTTCGGGAACGCATGAGGTGGTACTGGGACTGGACTTTGAACTGTTTAACAAGAAAACGCTATCTCCGAGAAGGTTTTAGCCAGGAATTACTATGTGGAGAGCCAACAAATATGTGATAATGATATGCCTTCTAGCATTATCATTCGTGCATTGGGCAAGATCTCAGACTGCTCCGGCCGAGGATGAGAATATCCCATACCTGGTAACTTTTGGGGGAGATTCGGAAACTTCCTGGGGAGATGATGATTTTTGCCAGATCTTTTTCTTCCTGGTACCGGTATCATATAATGCACCATTTTATATACAGGTTTTTGATCCTGATACGGGAGGAGAACTGGATGAAATGAAAGGAGATTTCAATACATCGGTCAGATACTCAGTCTATGGTGGAGCAGGTGTCTGGAGCCACGAAGATGCCCGAAATACTGATCCGGTGGGGCATTATGAAAGTGGGAATTTACTGGATTCAAAGAATTTTGCCCAGAGTGGACGGTATGACCAGGAATGGTATACTTTCGGGCCATTTCACCAGAAAGAGGGAGAATACGTGGATAAATTTGGAGGATATGTTTTTAAAGTAATCGCCAAAGGTCTAAGCGGGGATGATGGTAATCTTTACAGATATGCTATGAGTACGGAAAAAGATGAATACCGACCCCTTGAGGGAGGCAATATTTTTACCTATGAATACACTTTCAGGTTATCCAATAACCAGAACAATGTGTCCCAGATCTATCCTTACCTTGATGATAAGGTAACATCGGTTAAAATACGAAATTATGATTGGGATAATGATGGTTTTATCAGAGTTGTTTCATTGGCAAGGCGGGGGGAACTCCTGACCACCTCGAATGAGGATGAGTGGCAAATGAATTCACTTGAAATAGAGGAGAAGGAAAGGAATACCTCAATGGAGATGCAGTTTATTAAAAACAACAGGCAACTAATAAAGAACAACAATGTTGTTGTCGTCGTACAAAATCAATATGGCGAATCGCTTCCCTTTTATGTGATTCCCATTGGTGGAAGACCTGTCTACAGATCGGCAATAGGGGTTAAGGTAATGGAAAAAAAATAAGGAATGAGGTTCTTCAAATTTTGCATATTGCTGTTTTTGGCTTGTTCCTTAAGTGTGGCTGGGCAGGATTATTTCTTCAGGCAGTATGGTCATGAGGAGGGTTTACTTCATTCCTTCGTTTATGTGGTCAACCAGGATACGGATGGTTTCTTGTGGATAGGGACCGGGGAAGGGCTTTACAGGTTTGACGGGATTGAATTTGAGTATTTCACCTCAGAAGATGGCCTGGCCGATAATTTCATTACCGAAATTTTCAGGGATAAAGAAGGTAATATGTGGATCGGACATCAGAGTGGGGCCATCTCTTTTCTCTCGGGGAATGGTTTTGTTGTACCTGAAGGCAATACTGAGGCTCAGGGATCTGTAACGGATATAACGGAAGATGACCACGGAGGTATCTGGGCCACTGTCCAAAATGTGGGATTGGTGCACATAAACCGGGAAATGGTGATGAGATTGGTAGGGTTCCCTGTCGAATATGAGCCCCTGTCCCAGATAGTATCTCTTGGCAATGAACATTTTCTTATCGGCTCACAAGAGAGTCTTTACCTTTCTGAGTACCAGGAGGAGACGGACGCAATGGTCATATTGAACCGGGTTGAAGTTTACCCGGGATCCAAAGTAGTTGGTATTTTGCCTGTATCTCAGGAAGACTATATAATAGTCAGTCGGGACGATGGCATTTATCGTTTATCATTTGACGCCCTTTCGGAAGATTATACTTTTTCCATTATTGACGATAATACTGATGGTGTACTTGATAATCTCCAGGGAGGGATTATGGATCGTGATGGGATGTTGTGGTTAAACTCCATGGGCAGTGGATTGATTCAATACCAGGGAAGCGAAGGAAACGAATATACACGTGCAGGCAGAGCGAGTCTGGTTAATGGACTGGTTTCGGATAATGTAAGGTCGCTGTTTGAAGATGCAGAAGGCAATCTCTGGCTGGGCATGTATGGGGATGGCCTGCTGAGGTACGTGGATAACAGTCTCAGGTTTTATCACTATGATGAGGAAACCGAGTCGGACAGAACCTATATGATTACTGGAGATAATCTTGGTCTTTATGCAGTCGTTGGAGACAGATTGTTAAGACTTAGCCAAAACGGAGACAAGGTTATCATTTCTGTTCCACTTCCCGGAAATCAAAGCGGAGATGTGGTAAATACCGCTTACCTGGGCGACGATGGGAGGTTGTGGCTTGGATTTGAGAAATCAGGATTGTATGTTTTCAGTCCTGCTGGATTCAAGTCCGTATTTATTTCCAAGGACGATCTTGCCAACTCCGTAAATCACATAACGGGAAAGGATGGGTATATCTGGGTATCTACAAAAAAAGGAATATGCATGATACAAGCAAAAACCAGCCTTATCAGCTGGTTTACAACGGATAATGGATTGCCCCACAATAATATCCAGCAACTATACCTGGATTCAAAAGGCAGGGTGCTGGTTGCCACGCTATGCAGCGAGTTGCATTATATCGATGATAACAGGGAGGTCAGCCGACTGGAAGACAGTGAGATGGAACAATTAATCTCGGTGATGTCAATATCAGAGGACAGGGAAGGGGCGATCTGGGCAGGTACTCAGGGCCAAGGTGTATGGAAGATGCTGGAGGGGAATACTGTTAATTTTAAGAAGAGTTCAGGCCTGTTATCAGATTTCTGTTACAGCCTTACAAATACAGGACAGGGAGTGCTGGTAGTGGGGCATAGGGGAGGAATTTCCCGGATAGATACGAAATCTGAGAGAATCCGGACATTCAGCCAGCTCGAGGGTATAAACAGCTCCGCAGAGTTATATCCCAATGCCATTTTCAATGATCATTATGGTAATATATGGTTTGGTACCTCAGAAGGCCTGGTGAAATATTCATCCAACCTTTCTGAAGGGGGTCTGGTGGCGCCAAAGCTGCATGTCACAGCATTGTATGTAGATGGAGAACGAGTTGACCAGGCAAAAAAGGCAGTTTTGCTTAAACCTGGTTTTTACGAACTGGCAGTGGAATATATCGGGATACATCTAACCAATCCCGAGATGGTAGTTTACCAGACCAAACTTGAAGGGTATAATAAAAACTGGTCAGACCTGACTCCTGCTCGAAGGGTTGTATATGACCGGGTAGGACATGGTAGCTATTCCTTCAGGATCAAAGCTTTTAATGAAAGCAATATTGAATCTGAGATATCCTCCGGCTTTGAATTGAGGATAAAGAAACCAGTATACCTGACCCTGTGGTTTTATACTGCCTTGTTCATTCTGTTAAGCTTCCTGGTATACATGATCATCAGGTTACGTGAAAGAAATCAAATACGATTTCAGATCTCTCTGCAAAACCAGCTCGATGAAAGAACCCGCGAAGTAATCATTCAAAAAGAGGAAATCGAGGTAAAAAACAGAGATATTACGGACAGTATAACCTATGCACAGAAAATTCAATCAAGTATTTTACCACCTGTAAGCAAATTGCAGGAGAAATTTGGAGGTGCTTTTGTATTTAATCAACCCAAGGATATCGTCAGCGGGGATTTTTACTGGTATGACGAATTCAGTAATGACACCATTGTGATAGCATGCGCTGATTCTACCGGGCACGGTGTACCAGGGGCATTTATGTCGATGATTGGGACCACCCTGCTAAAGGATTTAAGCAGCGACAGGACGGTGAATACTCCCTCAAAGCTCCTGGGTCGCCTGGATAAAGAAGTTAAGACAGTGCTAAGTCAAAATCTCGAAGATGGTGGATCCAATGACGGAATGGATATTAGCGTTGCAGAAATTAATCTAAAAACCCTTAAGTTATTTTATGCTTCAGCCATGAGGCCGATGGTAATTTACCATAATGGTGAACCCACATATGTAAACGGAAATAGATTTTCAATTGGAGGGCAATATGAAATTGGAGAGAAAAAGTTCGACACCAAGGAATATTCCTTGAACAAAGGAGATAAGATTTACATGTTCTCTGATGGTTATGCTGATCAGTTTGGCGGACCCGATGGCAAGAAATTTAAGACAGGCAATGTTAAGATTTTGCTGCAAGACATTAATGATAAACCCATGGATGAACAATACAACCACATCAAGCGTACTTTCGAAACATGGAAGGGAGATCTTGGGCAGGTGGATGATGTGCTTTTTATAGGTATCGAAATATAAATGTCAGGGTATATTCATTCTGACTTGGGAAGATTGAAAAGGTATTTTTCGAGGAGTGTGAAGATCACGTTTATCTTGAACGGTTTTACCACGTAATCATCAAAACAGCCTGCATACAGCCCATCTTCCATCTCACCTTCAAAAGTGAATGCTGTTTGTGCGATTACCGGTATTTCCTTTTTAATCTCCCTGATCAATTTGGTGGCTTCGTATCCGTCATACTCCGGCATTAGAATATCCATGAAAACCAGATCTATGGTATCCTTGCTGGCGCGAAACATTTCGATGGCCTCCAATCCGTCACTGGCTCTTATCAATTTGGCCCTGGTAGGGCTCAGCAGTTCTTCAATATATAAATAATTCGATTCTGTATCCTCAGCGATCAGGATGGTTTTATCGGACCAATCCCTCTCCTGTCCTCTGCTGGTAGATCTATCTTTATCCTTTTTAATGGAAGGTGATTGATATGGTATTGTGAAGTAAAAAGCAGACCCCTTTCCAAGGCTGGATTCCAGCCAGATCTCACCACCCAACAAGTGTACCAAGTCCTTCGCCAGTGCCAGTCCCAGACCGGCTCCACGGTAAAGATGGACATTCTTGTCTATGATCTTTACAAAACGTTCAAAAACCCTGTCCCTATCTTTTTTTGATATTCCTATCCCAGTGTCTTTTACAAAAAATAAAAGACTTTGGTCCTGTTCAGAATCTGGTTTATCGGATAGGATTGAATAACCATATTCTATACTGCCGGAGCTCGTAAACTTGATCGCATTCTCAATGATGCTCCCCAGGATCTGCTGTAATATCATCTGATCGGTCTTGACCAATAATTTATCAGACCCATCTGGCACATTTAATTTGATTACCAGGTTTTCCTTGGCATGCTGGTCTTTCAAATCATTGTTGAACTCCAGGATCTCTTCCAGTTGCACATTTAAAAGAAACTCACTGATTTTAGGTTTTAATGTCCCAGATTCAATCCTTGAGACGTCAAGGACATTATCTATCAGGTTAACCAGTTCATTGCTTCCACTAAGGATTTGCTTGATGTACTTTTCTTTTTTATCCGGTTGCAGATTCGGATTGGAAAGAAGAGATGAAAAGCCGGTTATAGCATTTAATGGAGTCCTTATCTCATGTGAGACATTTGCCAGGAAAGCAGATTTCAGACGATCAGATTCTTCTGCCCTATCCTTGGCAATACGTAGTTGACTCTCCACATCCTTAAAATCAGTAATATCGATAAACGATAGGAGACAGTTTCGCGTATCGATTAGGGATGATCCTGTCATGAAGGCAAATCGGATTTCGCCTTTTTTGTTCTGATAGTTGAATTCATAGCTTTTGGGAACTGCCTCGGGATTGCTCATCAATAAATGATGGTACTTTTTCAAAACCGATTGATCTTTGTTCTCCAGGAGGTCCACCAGGCGTATCTTACCCTCGACTTCATTGCGTTTATAACCTAATAATCGCTCGAATTCAGAATTTACCAAAAGTATGGTGGTGTCGGGTTTTATGGTAACCGTGGCTGCACCGGTATTTTCAAAAATTTTTTCATAAAGTTGTTCAGTCCTTTTCAATGATTTTTCACTCATTTTCCTTTCCAATGAAAAACCAATGATATTTGAAGCAATTTTCAGGATCTCAATGTACTCTTCCGGGAGTGCATCTTGAACTGTTATATACTCTATACCTATGAACCCTTCCAGTTTATTGGCAATCTTGAATGGATACGCAAAGAATGATTTGACTCCCTGTTCCATCAGTACCTTTCTTTCATCTACAGCTTCAATGGGCAATTTGTCTGTATCCCTGATAAAGATGATCTCTGTATTGTTGAGCTGGTCCATAAATAATCCATAGTTTTCCAGGGCAAAGGAGGTATTAGAATCAGGCATTTTTATGGCATCCGGATTTACCCATTCATGGGTGATATGGGCAAGTTTTGCTTTATGGTGGATACGGTAGATATAGACCTTATCCGCAAGGGCCATTTTCCCTATGTCAGCCAGAGATTGATGGAGGGACTGATCCAGGACAAAGTCACCAATGAAATAGGAGGAGATCCTGGCCAGGATCTTATGCTGCTCCAGTTGCTTGGATTTATGAGGAGGGCTCAATTTTCAGTGGTATTTTTATGATGCCTTTCAAGTCATTGCCAAGGTCATAAATGGCTTCATCATCAATATCGTAGATCCAGATGATTTCATAGCTGTAACCGCTGAGGTAAGATTTCTCAAGAATGGTAAGAATGTTGGTTAAGTACTTCTTGGATCCGCTATTTACGTAGTCAAGATGTATGCGGACTACCGTTTGCTTGGCTGGCCTTCGGATATATTCCATACAAGCCTCTACTACCGGTTCATAGAATTCAAATGAATCTTCTGGAATAGATCTTCCATGTATAATTATTTCACCTTTGTCGATAAGGACATAAGGAGTAATTTTAGTTACATCTATCTGGAATGCCATCTTAGTTTTTTTTACCTGACCAATAAATATTAAACCAATCCATACAAGATCAATGACCGTATTCTTTAACGTGAAGTAAACAAAGTATTGTTTTCTTCAAATTCGAACAGGGTCGGATAATCCTGTAGAATAGTAGCCATGATAGATTCACGCATGAATTTGGATTTATTCTTAATCTTATGCTTTCTACAATACTCATCTATGACCCTCTTTTCACGGTTGTTAAAAAGGAGAGCATGACGATTAATTCTTTTAAGATTAATGTCCTTTTGTTTTTTTCTTTTCAAGACGAAATATGCTTTGAGATTTGCAGAATCGCATCAAAATTAGAGAATTAAAGGTTTAAATACTATTGAGAGGATTTTAAAGAATTAACATTTTCCTAACACGATGACATAATTTCAGAGAGACTAGTAGTTAAAATATTAGAGTATAAAAGACTAATAGGATATTTATAATAAAAATATTAAATAGCTTAAAATCAGGATTTAAAATAAATTTACGATAAAATTATCTTTCATAAATATCATAATAACGTATGTAATAAGGTATGGAAATAAATCAAAATAATGATTTATTAGAATTCCAGTCTGTACTGGGGAGGCAATAGGGTAAAACTCTTTCGGTGATGGGGAGTTGCACCAAATTTCCGGATTGACTGGCGGTGAGTCCTGGTAGGATATCCTTTGTTTTTAGCCCAGCCATATTCGGGATAATCCCTATCTATGACAGCCATATATTCATCCCGGTAGGTCTTTGCCAGCACAGACGCAGCTGCGATGTTCATGTATATGCCGTCACCTTTGACAATGGTCTTATATGGAATATCATGGTAGGGATGAAAGCGGTTCCCGTCAACCAGGATGAATGCTGGCGGGGTTTCCAGATTTTCAAGTGCCCGGTGCATAGCAAGTATGGATGCATTAAGGATATTCATGTCATCGATCTCTGATTGATCTGCCCAGGCTACGGCAAACGTCGTGCTCCTGGTTTCAATGATTGGGCGTAACTCATTTCGCAGCTTAGTACTGAGTTTTTTTGAATCATCAAGCAGGGGGTGCCGGAAATCCGGAGGAAGAATGACAGCAGCTGCGAAAACCGGTCCAGCCAGGCAGCCCCTGCCTGCTTCATCACAGCCGGCTTCAATCTGGCCTTTATTGTAATACGATTTGAGCATGTAAGATCAGGCCGGAATGATTTTAAGCATAGATTTCCAAACTTTATCGGCAGTAAGATCCCAGCTGAAAGATTCTCTTCTTATTCTTCCTTCTGAGATAAGTGCTTTTTGCAGATCAGGCTGTGTGGCCAGGGATAACATTCCCTTTGTAATATCCTGAATGTCCAGTGGATCACAATAAATTGCAGATTTACCGGCGATTTCCGGAAGCGAAGTGACATTTGAGGTCAGTATTGGTATATCGCAGTTCATGGCCTCAAGCAGGGGAATCCCAAATCCTTCGAACAACGGCACAAATGTTAGTCCGGATGAAGCACCCATAACATCGCGTAGTTTTTCTGGGGATAGCCTGCCCGTAAATACAATATCCCTCTTATGCTTCAGTTTAACATAGGTTTTATCTATATCGCCGGCCATGAACATTTTTTCTCCGACAATTACCAATTTATATTCCTCGGGGGATTGGTCCCTGAACAGGTCAAACGCTTGCATCAGCCTGGCAAGGTTTTTTCTGGGATGAAAGGATCCAACAAAGACAAAATAGGGTAGTCCACCCGTGTATTCATTTCTCACCCTGGTTACTGCCTTTTGATTTAGTGGACTAAATACCTGATTCACACCATTATATACCACATCGATTTTGTCCGGGCTAACTCCGTAGCTGTTTACAATATCTTCCCTGGAATATTCAGAAACAGTAAGGATCCTGTCTGAGCGTGAGGCAAACAGGGGGAAATACTTCCTGTAGTAGTACCTGGAAGAGGGAGGCAGGTCACCTGGCCGGTGATGAAAATTAATATCATGGATGGCAATTATGGATGGTATTTTTAACCCGAGGGGCATGTAACCATCCGGACTGAAAAACAGGGATGCCCTGTGTTTTTTCAAAATCTTAGGAAGAGACCATTCAAACCAGGTATACCACAGAAGGGGATGCCTTGTTTGGGGTGCAATGACCAATGGGATAATATTCTCACTAAAGATGAACCCGGGGTCATAGGGCCTGTCAAAAAGGAAGAGGAAAGTATGTTCAGGATGCTGATTGGTAATCCTTTTCAGGGTTTCATAACTGAACCAGCCAATGCCCTCGAGCTTGTCTTTAAGCAATAAGCGGGTATTTACAGCAATGATCATAGAATCAACAAACTTTAAAAGGTGGAAAGTTTAAAACAAAAATATGGTTTGTAAATTAAATAATGCTTTGAACCGGTATCTTTGTTTCTCAGATGAAGAGAAAGTTTGTCACAAATCTCGCCCTGGTATTGTTCCTGAACCTGCTGGTTAAACCTTTCTGGATTTTTGGCATTGACAGGACGGTACAAAACACGATTGGTGCGGATGGTTACGGATTTTACTTCTCCCTGTTCAGTTTCTCCCTGCTGTTGAATATCCTGCTTGACCTGGGCATCACCAATTTTAATAATCGCAGCATTGCCAGGGAACCAGAGAAATTGCAGCAGTATTTTTCTCAGATCGTGGGACTGAGATTACTGCTGGCGCTGTTTTATGCTGGTATTTGTTTGCTGTCTGGATGGTTACTGGGATATGATAAAGCCCAGTTAAGTTTGCTCTGGATATTGATCCTGAACCAGTTCCTGGCTTCATTTATACTGTATCTGCGATCGAATATAAGTGGATTGCATTATTTCCGGACAGATAGCATGATTTCTGTGCTGGACCGGACCCTGGTCATTATTATCTGCGGAATTTTGCTCTGGGGGAATGTAACAGATCAGGAATTCAGGATAGAATGGTTCGTTTATTCCCAGACGGTTGCTTATGGCATTACTGCCCTGGTGACATTCGGGATCGTCTGGTACCGCGCAGGTAATTTCCGTTTGCAAATGGACCTGCAGGGATTTAAAAAAATCATCAGGCAGAGTTTTCCCTTTGCCCTGCTAATCCTATTGATGACCTTTTATAACAGGATCGACTCAGTGATGCTGGAACGTATCCTTGAGAAAGGCAAAGAACAGGCAGGCATATATGCACAATCATTCCGGATACTGGATGCAGCTGGTATGTTTGCTTTTCTTTTTGCGGGTCTCCTCCTGCCCATTTTTTCCAGGATGTTAAAAAAGGGTCAGGATGTTGGAGATTTGGTTCGCCTGTCTTTTACATTGATTATTGTTCCTGCAGCGACTCTGGCAGGACTCGGACTGTTTTTCGGATTTGAGATCCTGGACTGGATGTATAATGAACATATTGAGACCTCGGCACGAATATTCCCCTTGTTGATGTTCGGTTTTATGGCCATATCAACAACCTATATCTTCGGAACCCTGCTGACTGCCAATGGGAATCTAAGGGTGTTAAATATACTTGCCTCCACTGCAGTGCTTATAAATATTGTGCTGAACCTTATACTGATCCCTTCGCATCAGGCATTTGGGGCAGCCATATCGAGCCTTGTCACCCAGGTATTCATGGCCCTGTCACAGGTCATCATTTCAATCATAAAACTCAGGTTGATATCAGATTATAGATACATTGTCAGGCTGGTTGTTTTTGTACTGCTACTCTTCATGTTTGGTTATCTGGCCGGCAGGTTCATGGACAGTTGGTTCCAGGGAGCAATACTTTTGATCCTGTCATCGCTTGTGCTGATGTTTCTTACAAAATTGCTAAAGTTCAAAGACCTGTACAGGATCATCAGGTCTAATGAGGAAATTGAGGAATCATAGCTTACCCGGACTTACTGGCCAGTTGACCACAGGCTGCATCTATGTCATGTCCCCTGCTTCGGCGTATATTTACGATCATGTTCAGTGACTCGAGGAAATCTACGAATGCCTGCATTCTTTCAGGTGTGGTTTTATGATGTTTACTGCCTTCAACCTCATTGTATTCAATAAGGTTGATCTTGCAAGGTGTGATTTTGCAGAATTCAGCCAGTTCACTGGCATCTTTCAAGCTGTCGTTGAAATCTTTCATCAACAGGTATTCATAAGAAATTCTGGTACCAGTTTCCTGGAAGAAGAATTTCAAGGACTCCGCCAGTTCGGACAAGGGGTTAGATTTATTCACAGGCATCAGGCTGTCCCTTTTTGTGTCATTGACAGTATGAATGGAAATGGCCAGGTTAAATTTCACTTTCTCCTTGGCCAGCCGGTTAATTCCTTTTGTCAGTCCGGCTGTAGAGAGGGTAATTCTCCTGGGTGATATGCCCAGTCCCTTTTCAGCCGTCATGTGGGATATGGCAGCTATAACACTGTCATAATTCAACAATGGTTCCCCCATCCCCATAAATACGAGGTTGGAAAGATGAGTTCCAAAGGCCTCCTGGCTGGCATTTTGCAGCAATACTACCTGGTCAAAGATCTCTCCTACCGAGAGATTCCTTCTGCTTGCCAATCTGGCAGTGGCACAAAAGCTGCAGTTTAGAGGGCAGCCTACCTGTGATGACAGGCATGCAGTAACCCTTCCCATGCTGGGAATCAATACTCCTTCCACAAGTAATCCATCGGGGCACAGGAAACCAAATTTGCGTGTTTTATCCCGGCTGATCTGTTCAGTTTTAATCTGTAGTCCGGATATGGTAAAATGATCCTTCAGGGACTCTCTTAACCTGGCTGGCAGATTGCCCATGCTGTCAAAATCTGTCACCCCGCTCTTCCATAGCCATTCCTTGATCTGCCGGCTCCTGAATGGTTTTTCTCCCTGTGCTTCAACAAAGGAGGTAATCTCAATACCGTCGATTTCCCTTATATCGTTCAGCATACCTGCAAATGTACGAAACTTAAATGCATAGGTAATCTTTGGCTATCCGGTAATATTAAATTAATATTGCATTCTTGTATTCGACAGCAATGAGGAAGTGCTTGATTACATATCTGATAGGTCTTCTGTTCATCTCTAGCATCCAGGCAGACGAAGGAATGTGGCTCTTACCACTGATAAAGGACCTGAATATAGACAGGATGCAGGAAATGGGACTGGAACTGGAAGCTGAGGATATCTACAGCCTGGATAATCCAAGCCTGAAAGATGTGATAGGGTCGCTGGACTATGGAGGTTGTACAGCAGAGATCATTTCTTCCGAAGGGCTCATCATCACCAATCACCATTGCGGAGTGGATGAGATCCAGTTTCACAGTGCCCCTGAGCATGATTATCTTACCAACGGATTCTGGGCTATGTCCATGGAGGAGGAGCTACCAAATCCGGGCAAAACCATTTCTTTTGTTATCAGGATGGAAAATGTTACTGAAAGAATCCTTGGTATGGTTCACCTCGAAATGACAGAGGCAGAACGTGAAGCCGAGATTGACAAATCTTCAGAGACATTGATAGCTGAAGCAGAGGAAGGAACACATTATGAGGCAGTTGTTGTTCCCTTATATGAAGGGGAAGAATATTCCCTTGTCATCATGGAAACCTTTAAAGATGTAAGGCTCGTTGGAGCACCTCCAGAATCCATAGGCCGTTTTGGAGGTGATCAGGATAATTGGGAATGGCCCCGTCATAATGCAGATTTCTGTTTAATGAGGATTTATACAGGTCCCGATGGGACCCCAGCAGAGTTTGCCCCGGAGAATATCCCTTATAAACCTGCTCAGTGGCTACCTATTTCCCTTGCAGGTTATGAACAGGATGATTTTTCCATGGTCATCGGTTTTCCTGGCCGAACAAACCGGTATGCCACATCTTCTGGTATCAAGGAGATAAGAGAGATCGAAAACAAGAACCGGATCAAGATCCGTAAAGAGGCCCTGGATCTTATGATGGAGGATATGAAGGAAAGTGACAGGGTAAGAATTCAGTACACTGCCAAGTATTCAAGGTTGAGTAATTATTACAAGTATTCCCTTGGTCAGAACCTGTCTTTCGACAAACTGGATGTGATCGAGAAAAGAAAATCACAGGAAGATCATTTTACTCAATGGGTAAGTGGTAATGCAGACAAAGAAGAAGCCTTTGGAGATGTCCTTACGGAAATTAATTCGGTAATCTCCGAAAGGACCATGATGGAAAATGCGTTGAGCTACCTGGAAGAGATGTTCTTGCTGCATAAAGCAGTCGAGGTCTTTGACTTCGCGACAGTCGCTTTTCCATTCTTTTTCCAGGAGTTGGGTTATGCATCGGAGCAGCAGGATATAAATGTATTAAGGAAACGGATGGAAAATAGGGGGAAGGATTTTTTCCGTAATTATAATCCCCAGACTGATCAGAAAATCGCATCTGCCATGATGCAAACCTATGCCCTGGATGTAGAACCGCTTTATTATCCCGGACTTTTCAGTACCATTTACGGGGATTTCGATGGGGATATTTTTAAATACATAGATCATCTTTACCGTAAATCCATTTTTGCAGACCCATCCAGGTTCGAAAAATTCACAAAGAAACCTAAATTCAAAAAACTCCTAAAAGATCCCGCTTTTATGGGATCTTTTTCCATGTACCAGACATACCAGCAGATCCTGGATGAATATGAGGAACTTGATGACCGTTTTCTTACTGCCAGAAGGAACTATGTTATTGCCCTGCGTGAAATGTATCCTGATAGTATCTTCTACCCCGATGCCAACTCATCCCTGCGGCTGAGCTACGGTACCGTATGTGATTACCAGGCACGGGATGCTGTCAGTTACGATTATTACACGACCCTAACCGGTGTCATGGAAAAAGGAGACCCGGAAAACAGGGAGTTTCACATACCTGAGAAATTGAGACAATTGTTTGAGGAAAAGAACTATCAGCCTTACGTCCGTGACAATACCATGAAGGTTTGTTTTCTTACCAACCTGGATACTACCGGCGGCAATTCGGGGAGTCCCGTATTAAATGCAAAAGGCGAATTGATAGGTCTGAATTTTGACGGAAACTGGGAGTCTATGAGTGGTGATATAATATATGAGCCTGAATTCCAGAGAAGCATCTGTGTAGACATAAGGTATGTTCTTTTTATCATTGATAAATTTGCCGGAGCAGATCATTTAATCCAAGAAATGGATATCAATGACCAAAGATAAAATCATAATTTATACAGACGGTGCGGCAAGAGGTAACCCAGGACCGGGGGGATATGGAGTGGTCATGAAGTATGGTTCGCACAGGAAAGAACTTTCACAGGGTTACCAATTTACCACAAATAACCGAATGGAACTGCTTGCCGTAATTGTGGCACTTGAACAGTTGAAAAAGAATGGTTCGCAGGTGACCGTGTACAGTGATTCCCGTTATGTATGTGAACCAGTAAATCAGCAATGGTTGTTTGAATGGGAGCGCAAAGGGTTTAAAAAAAAGAAAAATCCGGACCTATGGAGAAGGTTCCTGGAATCATTCAGAAAACACCAGGTCAGGCTCGTTTGGGTCAAGGGGCATAGCAATATCCCGGAAAATGAACGCTGTGACCAACTCGCAGTTGAGGCCTCACATCAGGTAAATTTGCCGCCAGATGAAGGTTATCAACAGGATGAGAATACTTTGTTCAATTAATTCCTGTTTGATCAGCCATTTTTTATTATTTTGAAGAACTTAAAATCGAGCCATTTGAATTCAGCTTCGATATCCATATTACAGTACAAGGGGAAGTTTACCTTCGAAAGGATTGGTATACTTTTAAATGATCTGAAGAACAAAAAGGAGACCTATAATATCGATCCGGTTCAATATAAAAAACTGCTCACCCTGATGATTGAAATTCTTGAGAATGTACTCAAATATTCCGATCGTTTTGAGGTTTTTGCATTGGATCATCCGGATTATCAGCCAGAATTTGAATTAATCCTGAACGAAGATGGATTTGTCCTTACATCACGGAATCCGGTCCGGGATAAAGACCAAAAAGAGATATCAAGGCGAATAAATAGAATCAATACTTCAGACGAAGAGGAACTGAAGAAAATTTACCGTGATACCATTACCAATGGCATATTCACAGAGAAGGGAGGGGCCGGACTCGGGTTTATTGAAATGGCAAAGATCACAACCAACACCATAGTATTTTCATTTATACCTATTGAAAAAGGGTTTTCATATTTTGAGCTTTCATTGCATATTAATCTTTTTGAATAATAAGATCATGGATAATTTAATCATTCCAGCTACAGACTTTACGCCCTCCGTAATTTTCCAGATTGAATCCGGAAATTTTGAACTATCAGGGGTATCCAGACCTGAAGATGTTGCCGGCTTTTATGAGGGTCCACTGGGGTGGTTGTCCAATCTGGAAGAATCCATCCAAAATAAGCCAGAGTACAAATATGAACTTCCCGAGCTTCGGTTCAGTTTCAAAATGACTTATTTCAATTCCGGTTCCTCAAAATATATGATACAGAT
>RCNC010001086.1_pt1 | contig 28860 bp, 22 predicted proteins | sample 2041301 | NCBI WGS metagenome assembly RCNC01 (sample SAMN09708231, study PRJNA481090) | Marine sediment metagenome, whole genome shotgun sequencing project. | biome: marine sediment; feature: ocean; material: sediment; isolation source: Sewage treatment plant 13A marine sediment (STP13A) ... | reverse complement strand
GAACTCCCGAAAGACAAGACAATGATCATCATCTGTAATGCCGGATCCCGTTCATATGAGATCCAGCGCTTTCTTGATCATCAGGGGTGCAACAATACCCTGGTGCTTGGAGGTGGCATCAATGTTGTTCGCAGAATGAGCGTAGACTGGCTCCCTCAATAGCAGTGGGTTCCTCTTTTTGTCTATTCTTTTGATCAGGAAAACAGTTCTTTGAGGTCATCAGATAGTCGCCTGAAATAACGGCCGACCTGAGACGGATTATGGGCGTCTGAACCTGCGACCATGGGAATTTCAAATTCTCGGGCTTTTTTGATCAGTTGCGTGGAGGGAAATGGCATATCTCGAGCTGTATACCCTGAGGTGTTCAGCTCCAGGGCCATCCCAGACGCTTTAACCTGGTGGAGGAGTTTATCAATGAGATCATGGTGCTCACTGTTCAAGCTGAGGCCAGGTACATGTCTGAGACCTGCATCAAGGTGGCAGAGGACATCGGCAGGAATTACCTGAACCGCCTCAATCAGCGTGTTAAAATAATGGCTGAGCAGTGCTGGCGTACCAAGGCTGATAAAGGCGTTGATGTTTTTCTGTTTCCGACTGAGAAAATTTAAGTGGTGGCCATCTCCTGGTACCTTATAAAAATGGTAGGAGAGGCCGATGCGATCCCATTTCCTCTTCGCCAACCGGTCAAGGATCTTATCAGAACACTGCGGGTTATAGCCGACCTCAACGCCAAGTCCAATCTCTATGGACTCACCATAGACTTCTTTGAGCCTATTTCCCTCTTCAAAGTAGTAATCGAAATCCTCCTCTGTAAGCCAGGTTCTTTCAAGATAATGGATCCCTTCTTCAAGATGTTCCATGAAAACCATGTGACGGAGCCCTTTTTCGATTGCCGTTTGAACGTACTGCTCCATGGTACCGGCAGCGTGCATACAGAGATGGGTATGAATATGGCCATCGGAGAAAATATCTACAATCATCTCAGGACCGGAGAAAAAGGGATAAACAGGCAGGGGAGGATACCCGGCTCGGGCGGTGGGAAATACCTTCGGGAATAAATCTCAGGCATTTCCTCTTGGGAAGAAATGGAGCGTTCCATCGATATCTGAAGTGTCGCAATAGTGGCCCTGCTCGAGTTCGAGGTCAAGAAATTCCTCAATCCCATCAACATTGAGCGACAGGCTTGGTCCATCAGGAAGATGGTAAACAATGGTGTCGACACTGGTTAAGTCAACAGGACGAACAAATAATTTCATATACACAACCTTGTAAGACAATAGAATCTGCTTTCAGTTGGCTGGCAGCAGATGTACGATTCTTCTCTTTTTGGTGAGAAACTTATACGACCATTTACGAGAAACTGCAACATATATGCAGGTGATAATATTACTTTGATACTAGTTACCTGTTATTCCTTGCTTTATAATGGCACAGAAAAGAACGAAAATACAAGTAGTAAATCTCGTTTGACATGATGATCACTACCGTTTAATATACGAGGTCTTGCGAGCGTGGGAATGTATGCCACATTGTGGCTGTTTTTATAATTTTATTCGAGGTTGCAAAATGAGTGAACAGGATATGAGTGCCAAGGAGCAAACGTTATTTGGCAAGGAAAAAAACCCATCGAATATCCAGCCGGTCAAGTTGACGCTGGATAGTAATATACAGTTTCGCTGTCATCCCGGCGTCAGCTGTTTTACTGCTTGCTGCGGGAGTATAAAAATCGTTCTTACTCCGTATGACATTCTGATGTTGACAAAGCGACTTCAGATACCCGCCCACGAGTTTTTACATCTCTATACACTGCCAACCTACCTTGAGAAAACAGACATGCCGGGCGTGATTATAAAAATGAGAGAAGAGGATGATAAATGCCCCTTTGTGACGCCTGATGGCTGCACGGTATATACGGATCGTCCCTCTGCCTGCCGTTATTATCCGGTTGGTATGGCTGATTTTCATGAAGGCGGCAGCAGAGATGTCAAAGGCAATGAAATCGTTTCAGCCGAGGAGAAATTCTTCTTCCTGGTCAAAGAAGACTATTGCAAAGGGCATGAGGAAGACAAGCAGTGGACCGTTCGTGAATGGCGGACTGACCAGGGAGTAGACCTTCGCGATGAAATGAACAGGGAATGGCTGCGTCTAGTGATGCGACGCAAGTCATTTGGTCTCCAGGCAACACTCTCTGAGCAGGCAAAGCGAATGTTCTTTATGGCCTCAACCGATTTGTCACATTTCAGACGATTTATTTTTGAGAGTTCTTTCCTTGATACCTATGAGCTTGATCCTGAGGTCGTGGAAAAAATACGGGAAGATGATGTTGAACTGATGCTGTTCTCATTTGATTATCTTGCCAACAGTATTTTTGGTACCCAGACCCTGAGACTAAATGAAGAAAAAGTGAAAGAGAAGGTAAAAGAAATTAAAGCACGCCAGGACGATGCGGTGATTAGTGCTGTTGAGGAATATGAAGAGCTGAAGAGAGAGCTGGACGTAAAAGAATAACCGTCGCCGTTACCTGATGAAAAAAGACTGCGAGGATTAAACGATCCTGCAGTCTTTTTTTTGTGTACGCTTGAACCAGAAAACACAGGTTTTCCGGCATCGTGCGTAATAGTCTCTTTATGCAAATTTTTCTTATCTATATCCATCTATTGTGATACTTTGTAAAATCGTATTAAGGGTATAGAACCTAAACAGCATAATAAAATATATCTGTTTGTATGGAATGACCGGAAATAAGTTGTCTGACAAAGCAGTATCAGACCTGTTTGCTGAGCTGGCAGAGCATGATCGTTATGTTTTTCTGGATACCTCACTGCCTGATCACGAGAACCGGGAATCTGTGCTCTTTACCCGCCCGATAAAACAGCTGCAGTATCGACCAGGCGAAGATCGTAAACTTTTTTTTGATCAACTGCTCCACTACCTGAATCAGGGCTATTACCTTGCCGGCTGGTTCGGATACGAATTCCTTCACGACCATTTATCCATACCCTGCAAGGATACAGAGAGCGTCTCCGCCAGTCTGGGTGTCTATCACCAACCACTCATTTTTAACCATAGCAGCAGTAACACTGAATTGTCACCGGCTGCTTCAGCGTTAAAGAATGCTCAACCATATCGACTCGGGAACCTGTCACCAGGTATGGATCAGCTTCACTACTGCCAGGCAATCAGAAGGATTCTCGAATATATTGGTGCGGGGGACACCTACCAGGTAAATTTCACCTTTAAATTGTCTTTTGATTTCGAAGGCTCTGCCAGCGATTTTTATACTGACCTTCGAAGAAGCCAGCCGGTTCCCTACGGCTGTTGTATTAAAGACGGTGACCACTTCACAATGTCATTTTCACCTGAATTGTTCTTTCGTGTTGATCAGAACCGGATTTATGCAAAACCGATGAAAGGCACCATGAAACGAGGTCGGACTGCTGACGAGGACAGCAGTTATGTGCAAATGCTTTGCAATGACGAAAAGAATAGAAGCGAGAATGTGATGATTGTCGACCTGTTGCGAAATGATTTGTCCCGGTTGGTTGCTGCAACCGGCGGCGGCTTTGTAAACGTGGCTTCTCTGTTTGATGTTGAACGTTATCAATCAGTTTTTCAAATGACATCGTCAATCGTTGCTGATCGCCTCAAAGAAAACAGCGTTTCCCCGGAAGAGATGTTGCAGGCCCTGTTTCCATGTGGCTCGGTAACTGGTGCTCCGAAGATTAGAACCATGGAAATTATTAATGAACTTGAAGAGCAGCCAAGAGGAGTATACACGGGAGCCATCGGCTATTTTTCCCCTGCGGGAAAAGCTGTCTTCAATGTTCCGATCCGCACGGTTGTGCTTAATGGCAACCAGGGCGAAATGGGGATCGGTTCAGGTATTGTTGCAGACTCGCTGCCTGAGGACGAATGGCAGGAGTGCCTTCTCAAAGCCAATTTCCTTACCAGTCCGCTTCCCGAGTTTGAACTATTTGAGACCATGCTCCATAGTCACCGGGACGGCTATCTGTACCTTGAGGATCATCTGCAGCGATTACAGCGTTCAGCCTCCTACTTTAATTTTCCTTATGATAGGGAGCAGACACAGCAAAACCTTGAGCAGTTTGCAGGGACTTTCGAGCAGAGCGGGTGTCGTCGGGTAAGGTTGACGCTTTTTTCGGAGGGTAAAATAGAATTGACAGCTGCCGGTTGTGAACCTCCGGCTGATCTCATTCTCCCCGGCAGCCATGAACAGACCCTGTCTCAGCCGGTGTTAATCGGTTTTGCCGAACAAAGGACAGATAGTTCCCTGTCCTGGCTGTTTCACAAAACCACCAGGAGAGCGCTCTATAGTGAAGCATATGAGCGGGCTCAGGCTGATGGGCTGTTCGATGTTATTTTTTGCAACGAGCGGCATGAGATTACCGAGGGATGTATTACCAACATACTGATTTTAAAAAATAATATATACTACACACCACCTCTTGATTGCGGACTTTTAAATGGTGTAATGAGGAAGCAGCTGCTGGCCTCAACTGGAAAGATGCCAGTTGTCGAACAGGTTCTGTATCGAGCAGATATCCTGGAAGCGGAAAAGATATTTCTCTGTAATTCAGTTCGCGGGGTTATCCACGCCCAAATTCAATTGGACAGCTAGTCTTTGGTAGTAATTTCTTTCTGGCAATCCCTTAGCCTGAATATTTACGAGTTGAGGCGGTCTGCCAGCCGAGGAAACTTGTGATGGGCTATACAAAAGGTATGCCTATTGCAAAAGAGACGAAGGAAGGCGGGCCGTATCGACTCGTGAAATAGTTAGGTTAGTGTACCATTGTGGAGTCGTCTTCTGCTGTAATCTGTACCGGCGGTATGATCAGCTGGTACTGTTCACCGAGACCTCTTACAAATGTCATGAAGACGGAAGGCAGCGGGATGTCTCGATCTTTAAGCAGGATTCCGATTTTATCAGCGGCTTCCAGAATATCGGTATTTTCTGAGCCTTCATGATTGTCACAGAGCGTCTGGACCCGTAACGCATCGGTGATATATGGTCTCAATTCTGCCAGGTTTACAGCCAGTCCGAGCAGTTCCTGCTCTATTACTGCCTTTTGATTCTCTCTGAATTGTACGAACTTGGTCTCCGTATTTTGGCTGCCGAATAATTCATTGGTTATGGCCCCGGTGAGCATGAGTTGCTCCTTTTGTTCGAAATCAGGGAAACGTTTCACAACCTGACACCTCAATTCCTTGAAAAAGACCATTTGAACAACGGCCACCCCTTCACGAAGCGCTGCGACAGTCCGTGACTTATTTTGGTACTCATCGGTAGACATTTAGATCACCATTTTGACGGCAGGGTGTTTTTGAATGCTCTCAAATATCGTCAGCCGCATTTTTTCATCCTGCACGGTAAGCGTCGCCTTCAGGCTGTAATACGTGCCGCTGGAACTGACATTGGACAAGGTGATGTCAGGGACAACAGGGGCGCATGCTGCGATGATGATTTCTGTCAAGGTCTGCTGCTCCTCCCCGATAACCTTATACTCCCAGAGGCAGGGGTATGCTATATCGGGCTTTTTCTGACAGAAAGGCGTGTCGGTGTTTTTCTCAGTCATTGCTTCTCCATAGTACTGTGTACGTGATGATCCAAACAAATAATGAGAAGATGGTAAAAGTCAAGAAAAAGGGGCGGACAATTTTGGGTTGCGGGTAGATAATAGAGACCGATAATGATATAGTTCGATTATATAATAACCTTCTTATATTTCCATTCGCTTTGATTATCGTCAAAGTGCAAACAGATCACCTTCCTGGAAGGTAAGGATAATAGGAACAGTTGATGGCGGTTACACTTTCTTATAAACAGGAATTGATAGACGCAATTTCTGTCCCACTTTTTTTTCTTGACCTCAATAGCGATTTTGTCGGGTGTAATGATGCTTTTAGCAGATTCATCGGTAGACCTGATGACGAAATTCGAAGTTCAGGCGTTTATAACCTGCTGGCTCATGGCAGTTCTGTAGACCATCAGGGGCTTGATCGAATACTTCTAGAAACGGGGAGGGTTGAACCGTTTGAAGATGAGGCAGTTGGCTCTGGTGGACGGCGCCATTCGGTAATCTATCGTAAATCACTCGTGTGTGATGAGGAAGGTAACAATACCGGAATCGTTACGACCATCATAGATCTAAGCGAACTTAAGGGGGTTGAGCGGGCTCTTGTCACCAGTGAGTCTCAAAAGAAAGCAATACTTGATGGATTTCCCGGTATTATCGCCCTATTTGATGTAAGTCTTTCGGCAATCTGGGTAAATGATACCGTCTGGCAGAGCATGGAGATGCCGATTGGAAAACTCTGTCATGAAATTATCTGCAAACAATCAGCTGATTGTGAAAACTGTGCCGTTCCCAGGAGTGTAATAGATGGACAGGTCAGGATCGGTACTCATCGAATCGAAAACGGAGAGGATGGCGACGACAGTTTTTACGAAGTTATTGGTACTCCGGTCAAGGCTGCAAACGGCAATGTAGAAAGTGTCATTGTCATCGCCCGCGACGTAACGGATCGTTTCCAGTTGGAGAGACAATTGCGCCATGCCCAGAAGATGGAAGCGATCGGTACCCTGGCAGGAGGGGTCGCCCATGATTTCAACAATGTTTTGACGCCCATCATGGGATACGCTGAGGTTATCAAGCTGAAGATGCGCCAGGAAGGGTTTGAGGATCCGTCCATCATTGATTATCTTGGAGAAATACTCAAAGCAGGAAAACGGGCCAAGAGTCTTGTGGATCAGATACTCGCCTTTTCCCGCTCTAATGAGCAGAAAGAAAGTATTCAGTATCTCCATCCAATCGTCAAGGAAGTAATCAAACTGATGCGGGTCTCACTCCCTTCAACGATCCGGATCGATCAGGATATAGATCAGGATTGCGGGACTGTTTTCGTGGACCCGGTACAGATTCACCAGATTCTGGTTAATCTCTGCACGAACAGTGCAGAGGCGATCGGCAGCAACCATGGCACCCTGGTGGTCAGGTTGAAAAAGGTTGAATATCAGCCAGTCAATGATCGTGGATGGGTGCAGCTTATTATAGAGGACAGCGGCTGCGGTATGAGTCACGAATTGAGTGAGAGGATGTTTGAGCCTTACTTTACCACCAAGGAAAAAGGCCAGGGAACAGGGATGGGGCTTGCTCTTGTACACAGTATTGTAAAACAGCACAGGGGCAAAATTGAGGTAGAATCTGAGGAAGGTTCAGGTACGACTATTATTGTCAGCTTCCCGAGAGCCCATAAACTAAATCCTCTTCACCAAATTGTATGCAGTGATGAACTGGTTACAGGAGAAGGGCATGTGATGCTTGTGGATGATGAACCCCAAGTAATGCAGGTGACCAGCGAATTGCTGCAGAGTTTGGGTTATAGGGTGACAAGCAGGGCCTCAGCCACAGATGCCCTCAGGGATTTTCGTGAAAATCCTGATTCCTTCGATCTGCTCCTGACCGATCTGACCATGCCGAAGCTGACCGGTATCGAACTCTGTGCAGAAGCGAAAAAAATACGTCAGGATTTACCGACCATCCTGTTTACTGGTTATTCGGAAACGGTCAGTAAAAAGTCAACTGATAGAGCTGACATTGATGATTATTGTAAGAAACCGGTTTCTCTTAAAGAACTCTCTCAGGTCGTCGGTCGCTTAATCAATAAACCTGTCAGTTGATCGAGGATTCCTTTTTCAAGGCGGCATGATTGATCAGGCTGATCTGGCTGTTTAAGGTCCAGAAATCATAAATAATACCAATACCGAAGAGTCCCACCGTCAACAGGTATATTAATCCCGTACCCCACTTACCACAATACATTCGGTGAATTCCGAAGATGCCGAGAAAGGCCAGGAGCAACCAGGCGATATTATAATCAACAGGGCCATCGATAAATCTGAAGTCGGCATCGCGGTTCATTGAAGGAATCAGGAAAAGATCGACAATCCAGCCAATAAGAAAAAGACCGAGCGTGAAGAAGTATATGGTTCCTGAGATTTGCCGGCCATAGTAGAACCGGTGGGCTCCCAGAAATCCAAAAATCCATAGAAAATAGCCAATGAACACCTCGTGGGTTTTACTGGTACTTGTCATCTTTTAGTCCCTGATAGAAAGTTTAAGGTGACGAATTCTCGTCAGCGCTGAGAGGATTGTTTCTTCCCGTAATATCCCTGCTTCTATAGCGCACCATACCGCTTCAATGGCCTCGTCCAACAGTGCAGCTCTGTGATCAAGATTATTCCCGATAACGATCATGTCAATACCTGCAGCGAGCGATTGGCAGATCGCCTCGCCGAAACCATAGCGATCGCTGATAGCTTTCATCTGCATATCATCTGTTACGATAACACCATCATAGTGCAGCTGTCCGCGGAGTATTCCAGTGATTGTCAGGTCTGACAGCGTTGCAGGAAAGACCGAATCCAGATTGCTATTATAGAGGTGACCAACCATTACCATATCCACCATTTTTCGTGTGATAAGCTGCCGGTATGGAAGGAGCTCATCCTCGTGCCAACTGCTGCTGATGTCGACAAACCCAAGATGGGAATCCGCGGCTGAACTGCCATGGCCAGGGAAATGTTTGGGGCATGAGAGGATATTGAATTGTCGATGACAGGATATCCAGGCTTCAGCACAGCCAATGACCTGGTCAGGATCCCATGAAAAGGAACGTTTTACACCGCCGATAATTGGATTGCTGGTGTTGACATTGAGATCAACAACCGGTGCGAAATTAACGTTTATTCCCGAGTCATAGAGATTTTTCGCTGTACGCTGCGCCTCCGAGCGAAGCACTTGGAGTGTTTCAGATCTGCCCATCTCCTCTGCGCTGCAGGTATCAAAAAAACCATTACCGGAGTTGAGGCGCTGCACCAGCCCGCCTTCCTGGTCAACACAGATAAAAAGCGGCGTGGAACCCAGATTGTGCAGATCGGTGGTGAGTTTTTTAAGTTGCTCTGGGGAGGTTATATTCCCACCTTTTTCAGGTTCTGAAAGAGAGTGGTTAAAGAGAATGACACCTCCCGGTCTTGCGGTTTTGAGACGCTGCTCAAGCTCGCTGCCAGATTTAATTTCAGTCCCTTGAAAGCCAATAATGAAAAGCTCGCCAAGTTGGTTTTTCAGAATCATCAGATAGTGTCGATAGTAGCAGTAATTAGTGTTGGAAAAATGAAATAATCACTATGCGTTGTACCCTTTTTTATTCGTCAGGGCAACTGGCTGGCTGAACTGACCAGCAGACACGCCAAATATTTGACAGTTGGACATGGTCCATTGAATTATCTGGGAACACATTGAAATCAACCAGCGATTAACGGGCATTGTTTCTCGGTGATATTTTATTTATTTTATGAAAACAGGACTTTACGTGTCAAATGATTGTCGCGGGGTTAATGGTTCCCATGTTTGGCACGTTATTTGCTATTTTATACTAAAGATTTAAGCGTTTATACCGATATGTATAATGAAGGACCTTGAAAAAAGATTTAAAAAAGGAATAGGATAATGAACATTTTGACTGAACAACCTGATATGATGACGCTGATGGCTGGTCCAGAAGATCTGAACCAGGTTATGGTCGAACTAGATCAGTTGAAACGTCAATCTGAAAGGCTTGATCTGATAAACCGGCTGCATGGAAGAATGTCAGGCGTTCTCAGCATGACGAGTATGATTGAAGCATATTCTGTCTGGCTGATGCCGATCGTTGAACATGATTTAATTGGATACAATAATAATATCCGGAATAGAAAACATCTCTTCTGTTCCGGTCACGGACCTAGCCGCAGACGGGCAATTGCGTTTGCCGAACAGCTCATTAAGAATGTCTCTGATTGCCGCCATATTGTTAAGAGTGATGATGGTCATTTCGGCCACAAATGGATTTTTGAGACTGTTGACGATACCGGTATTCTCCTGATACTCAAAGAGGGTAAGGAACTCAGTGAAAAAGAGCTGGATATCATAAATGATTCACTGATCGTTCTTGCAGAGTCCCTTCAGCGGGGACTTGAGTATGAGGATCTGTTTGAGCGTGCAAGCTCAGATGCGCTGACCGGACTCGCCAATCGTCGTGTCTTTGATGAGCGTATTAACGCAATGATGGACAGCGCAAAACGCTATAACCATCCGTTGACCATGCTTTCCATGGATCTTGATCGATTCAAGGAGATTAATGATAATCTGGGACACCAGGTTGGTGACAAAGTTCTGAAATCAGTAGCTGACGTCCTGGCTGCTGCCGTGCGGTCCACCGATCTTCTTATGAGAATGGGAGGTGACGAATTTTTGATCATCCTCGATAATACGGATAAACATAATGCACAGATCCTCGCAGAAAGACTGGTAAAGAAAGTCGATGAGCTTGACGTCTGGTCTGATGAGAAAACCAAATTAGGCGTCTCGATCGGACTTGCTCAGCTTAAGAAAGAGGAAAGCCTCCGGGTCTGGATGGAGAGAACTGATGATATTCTCTATCATGCAAAAGCTGAAGGGCGGGCACGGGTTGCAATTACTTGAAATAGCTGAGTAAATATCCGAGTCCAGAGGGCCCTGCATTGGTAGCCCCAAAGGGGCTGCTGTTCAATTCCCATTGGCACGTAGCTGAGCATCCTGAAATAGGCCGTATAAGGAGTTTGAACTGTCTGAGCCATATTTCCCTGACCTAACCCATAGGACCAGGTTTTAAACAAAAGGCCGACTCCTTATGAGTCGGCCTTTTGCTTTTGAGGCATCTCTTGTTTTAGGCAAGCTCTATTGTCAATGGAATTATATGAAGAGCCTGGCTGCGCTGTTGGGTAAAACCAAGCTGCCATTGGCCAGTAGCTGTTTTTTCTCCGAGAATCTCATCAACCTGTTCAACGATGCCGGCAACATCAATAACCGGATGACGTGAAAATACCTGCGGCAGGCCCTGGGTGAGATTACAGGCAAGGCAATGACCGGGCCGCTGGTGCAGTGCAATGTTAAACCGCAGACTCTTTTCATCAGATCCGTCATAAATCAGTTCCATGTCGTAAGACCCTTCTGAAGCATCCCCGAAAAGTGCTTCAAAAAAGTCATCTGTTTTTTCGGGCGGCAGCATTTTGCTGCATGCCGTTTTGTCAAACAGCAGGTCGAATCTATCGCTACTCATTTATTTCTCCCGTAAGAGTCAATAATTATATGCTAATTAGTCGGCGGGGTTATGGTTTCGCAAAAATAGTATAGCTCCCAATGACTCATTGTCAACTGGCGTTGCAGTGCACCAGTGGCTATGGTACATTTGCGACCTATGAAAAATCAACCATCTTACCAGCATGCTTTAAATGATGCTCAGTACCAGGCTGTCGTCCAGACCGATGGACCAGTCCTTGTTATTGCAGGCGCAGGCAGCGGCAAGACCAGAACCCTGGTCTACCGGGTAGCGCATCTTATTAACAGCGGCGTCGATCCGCAAAGCATTCTGCTGCTCACCTTTACCAGAAAGGCATCCCAGGAAATGCTCTGGCGGGCGGGCGTGATCCTCAATGATTCATGCAGCCGCGTGACCGGCGGCACCTTTCACGGAATTGCCAACATGCTGCTGAGGCGGCATGGGAGCCATCTTGGCTTTGGCTCTTCTTTTACCATTATAGACAGAGCTGACGCTGAAGGTATTATCAATCTGTTAAAGTCCTCCCTGGAGCTTTCGGGCCCGAAAAAGCAGTTTCCATCTAAACGTGCAGTGATCAATATGATCAGTGGCGCCGTTAACAAGGCACGCTCACTGGAAGATCTGATTTTCGATCAGTATAATCACCTCAGTGAGTTTACTGACGATATACTGCTCCTCCAGAAACATTATCAGGAGTTTAAGTTTAATCATGGCCTTATGGATTATGACGATCTCCTGGTGAACTGGAAGCGACTGCTGGCAGAAGTGATTGAGGTTCGGGAGGAGATCTCGCTGCGCTATAAATATATTATGGTCGATGAGTACCAGGATACCAATCTTATCCAGGCTGATATTGTCAGGCTGGCGGCTTATCGACATGATAATGTAATGGTTGTCGGTGATGACTCACAGTCTATCTATTCCTTCAGAGGTGCCGATTTTTATAATATCATGCGCTTTCCGGAGACCTTCTCCGGGACAAAAATCATAAAATTAGAAGAAAATTATCGTTCAGCGCAACCGATCCTTACCCTGACCAATGATATTATCCGGAACGCCACTGAAAAATATACCAAAACCCTGTTTACGAAGATAGAAGGAGCCCGCAAACCATATTTATTTGGCGCCAGGGACGAACGATATGAGGCGGATTTTGTTGTTCAGAAGATTCAGGAACTTCAGAATGACGGGATCAGCATGAGAGACATTGCCGTTCTTTTCCGCTCCGGTTTCCACTCCTATAAGCTTGAACTGGAGCTGGGCAGCCGCTCGATTCAATTTGAAAAACGGGGTGGACTGAAACTGACAGAGGCGGCACATATGAAAGATGTGCTGGCGATCTTGAGACTGCTGGTCAATCCGCTGGACAATCTCAGCTGGAACCGCCTGCTACTGAGTATTGACAAGGTTGGGCCAAAAACTGCCCAGAAGATTACTGCAGCGATATCAGCAGCTGAAGATCCGTTTGAAGCACTCTCTGGTTACCCAGCGGGTAAAACCTGGAGGGACGGGATCGTTAGACTGGCACGACTTTTTGATGATTTGCGCAAATCAGACCAGAAGCCTGCGGAACTCTGTGAGAGAGCACTACACTGGTATCAGCCGGTCTTCGAACGTCTCTACAGTGATGATTACCCGAAACGACAGAAAGACCTGGACCAGCTCAAAACAATCATAGAGACCTATGAAGACCTGCAGAGTCTTATCGACGATACAACTCTGGACCCGCCCGAGAGCGATCAACATGCCTATGGGGACGACGCCGACACCCTGGTATTATCAACGATTCATTCAGCCAAAGGGCTTGAATGGGAAGCGGTCTTTGTCATCAGTCTCGCAGATGGCAGATTTCCTCATGCCTCGGCATTTGCCGGAGAACAGTGGGAAGAAGAACGACGACTGCTCTACGTCGCCGCCACACGCGCGAAACAGCATCTGTACCTGACCTATCCGCGCGAGCTGATGACACCTGACCGTAAGTTTAAACGGGTCGGAATGTCACCGTTTCTGGCGGAACTGACCCCCGGCGGCTATGATAGAGTAGAATCACAGCCTGATCGCCTTGAACCATTTATAAGGCCGTCGATACCAGCTCGCCCCAAATCAACTGCTGCCCAGAAACGCAAAAAGCTGGCTTTGGAGGATTTCTCCAAAGGAGTTCGAGTAAATCATCCTTTTTTTGGAACCGGAACAGTCCAGAATACCAAGCAGCCGCGTTCTCTTGATATAGCCTTTGACCGCCATGGCATTAAAACCTTACATCTCGATTATGCAAAGTTGACGTTAATCGGCTGAGCAATCGTTCTTTTCATTACTACATGTGACTACTGTCGTGAATAACCAGATTACCACCTATCAGAAAGCCTGCGAATATCTTGATGATATGCAGATGCATAAGATCAAACTCGGCCTGGAAGCGATGCAGACGATCCTGGCAGAGCTCGGTTCACCGGAACAGAAATGTCCGGCAATTCATGTAGCCGGTACCAACGGCAAAGGATCCGTCTGTACGATGGTGCGTTCGATCATCACGGAGGCCGGTTATAAAACTGGCCTCTATACGTCTCCTCATCTCAGTTCTGTCCGGGAACGTTTTCGTATTGATGATCACTATATCACCGAAGATGACTTTACCAGGCTGATGGAAAAGATCAGATGTGCGCTGAAAGAGCGGACAATTACCTATTTTGAGTGTGCAACAGCCCTTGCCTTCAGCTGGTTTGCTGAACAGCACTGCGACCTGGTTATTATCGAGACCGGGCTGGGCGGCAGACTTGATGCCACAAATGTGCTCAAACCACTGATATCGGTGATAACAACTATCAGCCTTGATCATGAGCAATACCTGGGAGACAGCCTGGAGTCAGTAGCCTACGAGAAGGCTGGAATTATAAAGGAGAAAACACCAGTAATTTCCGGTGTACTGGCACATGGGCCGCGCGCTGTTATAGAGGAAACATGCAGAGCACGTCAGGCACCGCTCTTTACTCGTAACGGTGACTATTATCTTGAAACAACGGGCGATAATAGTTGGCACTGGCGAGACAACCATAGTTCGCCGATTACTGACTTGTCACTGCCGGCAGGAGGTGTCTGGCAGATTGAAAATAGTGCAACTGCGGTAAAAGCAGCTGTTTTATTAAGGGATTCTGGTTTTCTGATAGCCGACGATGCCATTCGTCTCGGTCTGAAAAAGGCTCAGTGGCCGGGCAGAATGGAGTTACTGGAGCTTGAGCCTGGTGGGCATGGTGATAAAGATCCGGGCATACCTGGTCCAGGAGGAACACTTCGTTTCCTGCTTGATGGAGCGCACAATGAGGCCGGTGTCAGCTGCCTGCTTGAAGCGCTTAAAACATCTTTCAGCTACAACAGATTACTGGTTGTCTGGGCTTCGATGGGTGATAAAAAATTTGGTGATATGCTCAACGCTATTGCCCGAATGGCAGATTATCTTGTACTGACCAGTCCGGACAGTGAGCGTTCGGCCTCTCCTGAGGCGCTCGCCGCCGCACTTGAGGACTCTCTGCATACGTCATACGATTGCATACCGCGGGTGAGCGATGCGTTGGAAAAGGTAAAAAAAGAGGCAACCACTGATGACCTGGTGGTTGTGGCTGGATCACTCTACCTCATTGGAGAATTCCGGAAGCTGCTTATTGGCGAGGTTGTCTCATGACAGATGATTTTTTCTGGCTGGATGGGGTAAGTGATGAGGACATAAGGCGTGAGCGGGGAAAGGCCCGTGACCTGAGAAAAACCAGGTGGTGGCAGAGGAAAACGGCATCAGGCAAGTGCTACTACTGCGATGAGAGCGTCAACCATCAGGACTTGACGATGGATCACCTTATACCGCTGTCACGAGGTGGCCGCAGCACAAAGGATAATCTCGTGCCCTGCTGTAAAAGTTGTAATACCAGAAAAAAAACCATGCTTCCCATAGAATGGGAAGAGTATTTGAATAAGACCTGATTAATGAAAATTAAGATGATTTATGGTTCTTCCGGAAAACGCCTACCTGAAATAGGAATGCGCATACTGGATGTCCCCCGTTTGGTGCCGCCGAGCAAAGGCAATTTGATGGACAACTGAATGATGATTTTAGCATTGAGGTACTCGTTAACCGGAAGAGGCAGACAATTAGAGCTGCTGGTCATCTCTTAAAGTACTGACTTCAATCTCTGTGAGTCCCCATCTCCTCTCTTTGTCCGGTTCCACGATTGCCACTCGTATTGCCCCAACATTTACCGGATCAAATCGTATCTGCTGCGATAACCACCCGCTGTATACCGGGTGATTATTGACGAACCTGAGCCGCTCTGATATCGGTTCTAGCGGACCTGCAAGCGGCTGCCACGAACCGACCCCATCAATTGTCCTGTATCCTTCAATCATTAATGTCTTCGGCTTATTAGCCGTTCCCTGTAAATGAAAAACGGTAATCCCATTCACATGCTTGACCGTATCGAATGTTAAGCTAACCCATTGACCTTTCACCTGTTGTTCATTGCTGATCCAGGTTGTTGAAAAATCCCTGTCGGTTAATTTTTCAAGGTTCGGCGCATTTCCACCGTTTGTTTCCATGGAAAAATGATCCTTGTCCAGGATAAATTCCTGATCGACCACATATGTTGGGAACTGGAAATTCTGGAAAATGTAAAACGGCCCCACTTTTGTCTTTTCTGCGGTCATCTTATGGGACTTCAGATGTTTTTCGAAAATTTTTGCGGGTAACCTTGGGCGAAAACTCTGCGTCAGGACATAGGCCGCATCGGGCTGGTCATCGACCTGCTGCTTATAAGGGATGGGCCAAAGTGGAAATCGCTGGTTGTAGGGAAGCGAGCAGGTGATTTCTTCATCGGTCTCAAAGGTTATTCGGTAGGCGAGCCAGAATGAAGCATAGCAATGGGTAATATTTCTTTCATGCATGGTATCGATGAGCTCCTCGATACCTGGCGTCAGGGCGTACCTTTCAAGCTGTTCCGAGTCACTCCATTCCGAGATAACATTAATCGACACTCCAATATTGAACAGAGCCAGCAAAACTGTTGCAATACCAACAGAGGTGCGAAATCTGCCAGTGAACGATTGGAATGCATGACCTACTAAAAATGGGAAGCACCATACTGCCGGAAGCACATAGCGATATGCACTTGATGAGGTTAGATGGGAGGCAAAAACCCACAAGGTGAGCAGACTTGTAATCAGGGCAAGATCAACAAGTTCAAGCCTGGGCCATTGTCTGCTCAAGACCCTCGCTAAAAATACCATCAGCCTCTGGACAATAAGAATAACCAGGAGGGATCCGTAAAAAAATGCGAAAATAGTACGCAATGAAGATGGCCAGGCTATATGGCCGGCAAGATCCGGAAACAGTATGGGATTAACACCCATGGCGCCGGGAAGTGTTTGCGACAATGCCGGAACAAATATTCGGCTCAAGGTATCAGCAAGTTCCATTGAAACCGGTAGATTTTTATACGCTCCGGGAACGAGCCATATGGCCAGAATATAGGGGAGGGCGCCGAGCAGGCAGCAGAGAGAAAAAACCATTGTTCCCTGCAGTGACTTGCGAACTGAGCCGGAAAAGAGAACCAGGGCGAAGACCCCGGCTGATATGGTGATTATCAGCAAATGATTACTGATGGCCAGACCACAGCTGAACCCTGCAATTACCAGGAAGAGCCAGCTCCTGGAGCTTTGACGTGAGCGAATCACCGCAAAAATACTTACCCAGGCCAGGGTCAGGGAAATTGAATACTGGGGTGGCGCATATGCGACCTGATAAATGAGAAAGTAGGCTGATGGAAAGCAGATAAGCAGTAGTACCGGCCAGCGGGAGCCCTGTGGAAAGGCGCTACGAGCGATGATGAAAAATCCCCAGAGGGAGGCTATCCCAAGTATAACTGCCTGATATCGTGCACCAAACGGGGTTCGAGGCATCCATTCCACAAACGGGGACATCAGGTACGATTCTATAGGGAATTGATAGGGTTGTCCGAGAAAAAGGAGCGGAAATTCTCCTCTGAATATCATTTTTGCAAGCAGAACTGATGACGCTTCATCACTGGTGACCGGTAGATTAGCCAGGCTGATCCATAAAAATATCACCCTTATTACTATGGCAAAGATCAACAGTGACAGGCCAATAATGGACAGTTTTGAGCGGTCAGACTCAATCTCGGGCAGAAATTTTAATATTGACATAGAGTAATAATAGTAAAAAAGCAAATATAAGAGATTTTATGTTGAACAGCTCTTATCAGGAAGTGACATAATTATTATGGTATTAATCTCTTTGCAATAGCTAATTTGTGACTTTTTTACCGTTACAGGGTGTATGAGATGTGTTTGTCATCAGCTCCGGTGCATATTGATACCAATAGCAACGAATCATTATCGAGATGCCACGGGAGAAAATGACCGTATGATAAGAGAGAAACCGCTTTCTTGACTCTGCTCCTTTGATAGCCTGATTAATAGATTGTATTTACAGGAGAATATTCGCCTGAATGGTCTTTTCATCGCACATATTTCTCTTCTATTTCCTGCCGCTCAGCCTGCTGCTCTATTACAGTCTGCCCGTAAGGGCACGGAACCTCATGTTGACGGTGATCAGCTATGTTTTTTATGGCTGGTCCAATCCCTTCTTTTGTTTGCTGATGCTCTTCTCAACGATTGTTGATTACGGCTGTGGGCTTGTTATCGGTAGGGCCCGGGAGTGGCAGAAACGTCGTAAAAAATGGGCATTAGTTGTTTCGATCATCACCAACTTGATGCTGCTCGGCTTCTTTAAATATTCCGGATTCGCCCTGGAGAGCTATAACCAGCTTTTTTATTCTCTTGGTGCTGAAGGGTTTGACCCGGCACCCGCGCTCCGCTTTCTTCTTCCCCTGGGAATCAGTTTTTACACCTTTCAGTCAATGAGCTATACCATTGATGTCTATCGTAATGATTCAAAATATATAAGTAATTTTATAGATTTTGCCTGTTTTGTATCAATGTTTCCCCAACTGGTTGCCGGACCGATTATCCGTTTTAAGGAAATAGCGGAACAACTTCAGTGTCGGTCCCATACCCTGGAAAAATTTTCCCGAGGGGCAGCATTTTTTACGCTTGGCATGGCAAAAAAAGTTCTCCTTGCCAATCCATGTGGAAAGATTGCCGATATTACCTTTTCTGCCTCCTCCCTGTCGGTCGTTGATTCCTGGTTTGGCGTTGCTGCCTATAGTTTTCAGATTTATTTCGACTTCAGCGGATACTCAGATATGGCAATCGGCCTTGGTCTGATGTTTGGTTTTATATTTGCCAAAAACTTTGACTCTCCCTATTTGTCTTCATCCATCACCGAATTCTGGCGTCGCTGGCATATTTCACTTTCAACCTGGCTCAGGGAATATCTCTATATCCCACTGGGCGGGAATCGAAGTGGTAGTTCAGCACGCACCGCTGTCAATATCGCTATCGTCATGCTGCTTGGCGGCCTGTGGCATGGGGCTTCCTGGAATTTTATCATATGGGGAGGGCTCCATGGAGCATATCTGGGAGTCGAACGCATAGCGGGGAAGCGGCCTCTCTATCATTTGCTCCCGTATCCGTTTAAAATAGCTATCACCTTTGTTCTGGTGATGATCGCCTGGGTCTTTTTCCGTTCAGATAGTTTAAGCGCTGCGTTTTCATACCTGAAGTCGATGTTCGGCCTGTCAGTGGTACCGGAGACGTCTCTGCTTCTTGCTGGTCTGCTCTATACGCCCTATAATATGCTGGCGGTTGCCATCGCCGGATTGGTTGTCTGGTTTGCTCCCCAGTCCTGGGACTGGAGTCGAAAAATGAATGGTGCAAAGGTCTTGCTGATAGTAATGGTTTTCTTTGTAACAGTGGCCGTTCTCAGTGTGCAGTCATACAATCCCTTTATTTATTTTAATTTCTGACAATGACAAAGAGCAAACCGAGCAGAGAAGAAATTGCCAGACGGGAGATTGGTTTTACCTCAATATCCAGAGGTGCGTCACTGTTTCTCTCTCTTTGTTTCCTGTTTACCATTTTTGTGGTGCCGGTCAGTCAGCTGATAATTGATGGGTTTGACCGCAAACGAGCGCCATTTGTATCAGTCGGGGACGGTGCAGAGGAATCCTGGCTGGGCAGGACCAAAAGTGCCAACAAAGAGATCCTCAGAGAGATTGACCAGCTGGAGAGTGATATTGAAGAAAGAAGTTTCTTACGTGCACTGTTTCTACCGCCTCTTCAATATATTTTTACAAAGTACCTGGGGCAGGGAAACGAGAAGGTGATTTCAGGTCGGAACGGCCAGCTTTTTTACCGTCAGGCCGTGGACTATCTGGTTGGCCCGCCGTTTCTGGACAAGAGGCAGCAAAGGACACGAGCGGAGGGACATGAGATATGGGAACAACCGGTGCAGCCGGACCCCATAAAAACAATCCTGTCTTTCAGGGATCAGCTTGGTTCACGCAATATAGGACTGGTAGTGCTGCCGGTGCCCGTTAAGGCGGCTGTCCGGCCATCGTCCCTTTCTCCAAAAAACATAAACACCCCCCTAGCCAACAGGTCCTGGAATCGTTTTATAGAAAAACTTGAAGAGGCTGGCGTTGTTGTTTTCGACATTCGCAGGCAGCTCTATGATTTTGAAAGGGAGCATGGCACTGCCTATCTGGCAACGGATACGCATTGGTCACCAGCGGCCATGAAAATGGTTGCAGGCCAGCTCGCAGAATTTATCACAGAGCGACATCCTGATCTTGTCGGGGATATTTCATACTATTATCACAAGATCAGGCAGAAAGGAGTCGGGGACCTGAGCCGTATGCTGACACCTGCCGAGGGCAATAGCTTATTTCCCCATGCTGAACTGGAACTTGAACAGGTGCTGACCCCGACAGGATCGTTCTGGCAGCCGGATAAAGGGAGTCCCGTTTTGCTTCTTGGTGACTCGTTCACTAATATTTATTCGTCTCCGGGGCTGGGAATGGGAGACAGTGGAGGTTTTGCTGAACAGCTCAGCTACCGGTTGCATCGGCCGGTTGACCTGCTTGCCAGGAATGATGATGGGGCGTATATTACCAGGGAGATGCTTGCCACTGAGCTCTTGCGAGGACGAGACCGGCTGGCAGATAAACGGCTGGTTGTCTGGCAGTTTGCCGAACGTGAGCTTGCCTTTGGCGACTGGAAAGAAGTTGCATTAATAGATGGCAATCCGCAACCGTCAGACTTCTTTACCGTTGCCCCCGGAGCTGTTGCTCACGTGGAAGCGACAATTGCCGATGTTTCCCGTTCACCTCGTCCGGGCTCGATACCGTACCGTGACAATATTGTTACCATGCATCTCGTTGATCTCCAAAGTGACAAAGAGGCAGGGGGTAATAATCAGGCCTTGGTTTACGGGTTTGGAATGCGTGATAATAAGATGACAGCGCTTGCTGTGCTGAGGCCGGGAGACCGGGTTTCGCTGGCATTATCTTCCTGGGAGGAGAGAGAAACAGAATACGGCAGCTACCGGCGAACAGCGCTTGATGACGAGATGATAGAACTGGAGTTTCCTAATTGGGGTGTCATAAATGAAGCTACAACTGATTAGTTTTTTAATTCTCTTCGGAATTTTCACCCAGGGTTCGGTTTATGCGAAGACGTCCCTAACCGACTCAGCCCGGGCACTTGCGGCAGAAACGACGGAGAGCCAGGTGGTGACGGGTATTGACGGTTGGCTGTTTTTGAAGGAGGAGCTGGCACATATCGGCGCCGGCGAATTCTGGGGAGATGCCGCATCACGGGCAACCCGCAGCGCAAAAAAAGAATATGGTGATCCCCTTCCAGCCATCGTCGATTTCAACCATGCGCTGGCTGAAAAAGGCATAACCTTATATCTGCTGGTTGTGCCGCCCAAAGCGCTTGTTTATGCCGACAAGCTCGATCCTTCAATTACTGAGGTTAAGGAGGAATCCCGGATATATGAGCGTTTTTATAGCCAGCTTGAAGAAGCAGGCGTCAAGGCTTTAAATCTTTTGCCGGAATTACAAGAGCGGGCGAAAGAAAAACCCAATCTTTATTGTAAAACCGACACGCACTTTTCAGGAGACGGATTACTCCTGTTTGCCAGAAGTGCGGCTCAGGTTATAAAAAGGGAAGGATGGTATGACGAATCTGCCAGAATAGAATTGTCCCGATCACAACAGAAGGTAAGTATTAAGGGTGATCTGGCGCAGATGAAAGGGGATAATAACCTGAGGGAAGAAATAGAAATTTCTGTTGTTGTTGATAAAGCGACCGGCAATCCCGTTGAAAGTGATCCCGGGAGCCCTGTTATCCTGCTTGGTGACAGTCATACACTGGTGTTCAGTGCCGGCGGGGATCTGCATGCCAAAGGAGCAGGATTATTTGACAACCTCTCTGAAGAACTTGGTTTTGCAGTAGACCTGCTCGGGGTTCGCGGATCGGCCTCAACCCCAGCCAGGATCAAATTTTACCAGCGTTCCAAGAAAGACGGCGATTACCTGAAAGGAAAAAAAGTACTGATTTACTGTTTTGCAGCCCGGGAATTAACAGGGGCAGGTGGCTGGCGCACTATACCGGTCTCCCCCTGAATTTCCATCTGATTAAAAACTATATGAGCCCTTCCTGGCGATACCAGTCCCCTGTCTTTTTAAGACCCTCATCAAGTCCGACTTTCGGATTATAGCCGAGATCTCTCTTGGCTTTGGATATATCAAAGGCTCTGTTCTGTCGGAACCAGTCGACACGCCGGGGGAAGATCGGGGGAGTGATCTTGAAGGGCTTACACACCTTCTCACAGATATGACCGGCAATAACTACCGGCATTATCGGGAAATGGGGTATTTTAACCTCCATTCCAAGGGCCTTGGCTGTTTTCTCCACGAGTACCTTGATCTCCACATACTCCTCATCGGCGATCAGGTAGGCTTCGCCGGTACCTTTGCCCGGTTCCATTGCAAGAATAAATGCATCTACCAGGTTGTCGATATAGAGCGGGTGATAATAGGTCTTTCCAGACCCAAACATCGGGAATAATCCCTTTTTAACCCGCTTGAAAATCATCTGGAAACGTTCCGGATCTCCAGGTCCGTAAATGGCGGCAGGTCTGAGGATGACCGTATCCATTCCTTTTTTGCAGAATTCGTTTACGATCGGTTCTGCATCATACTTGGTCTGCTGATAATAATCGTTTGGCTGGATTGGAGCAGTCTCGGGACCGGGAGGATTGTCGATATTACCATGGACGCCGCAGGTCGAGCAGTAGATAAACTTCTTAACACCATGCCTGGCAGCTGCTTGTAAAACAATCTTGGTGCCCCCAACGTTTACTTCATCGTAATAGCTGTTAGGAACATTTAACTCACGAAATGCTGCGGCCAGGTGATGCACAACCTCCACACCTTCCATACAGGATTCAATTAACTGCTCGTCGGTGACGCTGCCGATAACTACCTTGGCTCCCCACGATGCGATTTCGTCTGTTTTCAGTCCTTCTTTATAATCAAGACTGATAACTTCATGACCCATATCAATGAGACGTTTGACAAGAGCCTTTCCTGTAAAACCGGTACCGCCTGTAACAAGTATTTTCATGCAAAGATCCTTTGCTTAATATTTAAACTATGATTTTTCGGGTTGTTTTTCAGAAGACCTTTGAGTTAATCAAGGCCCAGCGGACTATAGCAGAAGGATTGTCTGGAAGCAAGGAGTATCCCCCCGAGATTGGGCTATAATACAATAACTGGCAGCTGGTGCTTTATAGCTGAGCCCATCAATAGAATCGAAAAATATGGCTCTTCTGGAAAACGCGTAACTGAAACAGGAACACGCATATTGGGTGTCCCCCGTTTGATGCCGCCGAGCAGTTGAGCTCTGAACTGCCGATCATGATATCGAAGCTTTCTTGCTGTTTTTGTTATGTCCGGTTATTGTCGGGGATTCACATTTTTAATTTTTTCTAACATATATTAACACAGATTTGGCTGAAATTGGATCTGTGGCTAAAAAAATATACAATTACAGGTAGATATGTGCGGTATATGCGGTTTTAACTGGCAGGATGAAGCCCTTGTCCGCTCGATGGCTCAGACAATGACTCATCGGGGACCGGACCAGGAAGGTGTTTTTTGTTCTCATCAGGTGTCACTTGCCCATCGGCGTCTTTCAATTATCGACCTCAGTGAGAACGGCAGGCAGCCGATGTTCAATGAGGATGGTACTGTCGTTCTGGTTTTTAATGGCGAGATTTACAATTTCCTGGAACTCAGGGAGCAGCTGGAGAGTAAAGGTCATCAGTTTTCAAGTCGCTCTGACTCCGAAGTCATTATTCATGCCTACGAGGAGTGGGGCGTTGAGTCCATCTCAAAATTAAGAGGCATGTTTGCCTATGCCCTGTATGACAAAAAGAAAGGCAGCCTGCTGCTTGTGCGTGACAGAATCGGTATAAAGCCGCTCTACTACTATCACTCGGCTAAAAGATTTATTTTTGCTTCCGAGATAAAAGCAATTCTTGAGGACCCGAATGTTGAACGCCAGGTTAATTTTCAGGCGCTTTATGACTATCTCGGGTTTGAGTTTGTCCCTGCTCCCCAGACCATGTTTGCAGGTATTAATAAACTGCCGGCAGGGCATTATCTGCTGCTGGAAAATAACCAGGTAACCATAAAGAAGTATTGGGACTTGAAATTCCAGCAGACCCCACAGCCATCGAGTTTTGATGAGGCCGTTGAAAAGATGCGGGAGCATCTTGATTATGCTGTAAAATCCCATCTGGTAAGTGATGTCCCGCTCGGTGTATTTCTTTCCGGTGGCCTTGATTCGAGCTGTATTGTGGCCCTGATGAGAAAACATATCAGCGGATCACTCAAGACCTTTACAATCGGCTATGAAGATAAGAGCTTCAGCGAACTCGATTATGCTCAGATTGTAGCAGAGCACTGTCAGACAGATCATCACGTGCTGATGCTTGACACGCTGCGCTCAGAGTATGTGGAGAAGACTCTCTATCATCTCGACGAACCGATGACAGATCTGTCGACGGTGCCCCTCTATCTGTTGTGCAAGCAGGCGCGAGAACATGTCACCGTGTGCCTCTCTGGAGAGGGCGCGGATGAAAGCTTTGCCGGTTATGATCGATTTAAGGCCAGCCGGCTGAGCAGATGGTTCAATATCATGCCGTCGTTTATACGCAAAGAAATGATCGGCAACGGTATGAAATTACTCCCCGATCAGCCTCAAAAAAAAGGGGCGGTCAATATGCTCAAAAGATTTGTCGAAGGCGCAAATCTTGATCCGGCGGGTCATCATCTGCGCTGGCAATATTTTCTAAACAAAAGTCTGGAGCAAAACCTGTTTACAGATGGCTTTAAAAACAGGACCACAATGGACCCGTTTCGCCAGATTCGTGAGTACAGCGAGGGGTGTGATGCCGGCAGTGATTCGGTCAACCGTGAAATCTACCTGGACATGCGATTTATGATGACGGATTCGGTCCTGATGAAGGTTGATCGTATGTCCATGGCAAGCTCTCTGGAAATCCGTGTGCCGTTGCTTGATCATGTCCTTGTTGAATATATGGCATCCCTTCCGGGTGACTGGAAACTGAAGAAACTGACGACCAAATATATCTTCCGCGCTGCACTCGAGGGCTTATTGCCCGATAAAATTGTTCACCGAGGCAAGCAGGGGTACAGTCTGCCGGTAAAGCATCTTTTGCGCGGAGAACTCAATACCTACATGATTGAGTTATTGAACGACTCAAAACTGATACGGGAAAATATGGACAGTTCCTATATTAACACACTGATTGATGAACATTGCTCCATGAAACAGAATCATAACCATGTATTGTGGGCGCTCATCAATGTGGCGATCTGGCATAATCGTTTCTTTAACTGAGCTACAGACGGCTAAACCGCAATAAAAGGCTTTACTCTTTCCCCTCATGGTGCAGGGAAAGACGATATGATGAAAAAAATCATAGTAAATATACTGAAATTCCTGTGCAGTTTCGGGCTTATTTTCTTTCTGTACCAGAATATTTCTTTTGGTCAGATAAAAGATCTTCTCGCAGATGTTAAGGTCCTGTATTTGGTTCCGATCGCTCTGCTGCTGCTGTTCAATACAATTATCAGTGCAAAAAAATGGCAGCTCTTTCTTCACGCTGATGGTATTCCACTTCCGCTGATCGAACTGACTATTTCCTATATGAGCGGAACGTTCTGCAATCTGTTTCTGCCATCCAATATCGGGGGAGACACCTATCGTGTCTATGACATTGCCAGACAGAGCAATGATGCCGCACGTTCAGCGGCGTCAGTATTTGCTGACAGATTCTCAGGATTTGTTGCACTTGTCACACTCAGTCTGCTGTCTTCTATTTATGCTTCCTGGCAGATGCACAGTGTGCATCTTGTCTTCATTCCCCTCCTGTTGTTCATAGCCTTTACCCTCGTGCTTGTGGCCCTGGCCAGGCAGGAACCCCTGAGAAAAATTCTTCATTTTTCCAGACTTGACCGTTACCCTGCTGTAAAAAGGATATCCGAGAAGCTGTTCCTTTCCTTTGCCTGTTATGGATCAAACCAAAAATTGATCATCAAAGTGATGATGCTCTCATTTACTTTCCAGCTTTCTGTAATTACGGTGATATATCTGATGGCCTGTTCTCTTGGTGCAGAAGTACCGTACTTTTACTTCATAGCCTTTGTGCCGCTCATCATGATAATGGAGGCCTTGCCGATTTCGATTTTTGGTATCGGGGTAAGGGATTACGGTTATGTGTTCTTTTTTACCCAGGCCGGTATGAGTGATATAGAGACACGAACTCTTGCCATCTATTTTACGGCGACGGCAATTTTGTACTCGCTGGTGGGTGGTCTGTTTTTTATATATAAACTTTGGAGGCGCCCTCATAGCAGTTAATCTGACCATGACGTTAAGAAGGGTGTTGGCTAGGATGAACCGGCAGTATTTGATTGTTTTCTTTGCAGTATTCGCTCTTTTCTCTCTGTTTTCCACTGATCTGCTGCAGGCTGAAGAACATAAGAACAGTCAGTGGCTTAAAGATCACTTTCGACTGGTATGGCTGCAGGATTATGGGGATGGCAGGGATGTACTTGCAATGGGCCGCAACCTGGTGCTCTACGGCTATGATTCTCGGGATGGCAAAGGTGAGCGCCGACTGATTCACAAGCGGGGCAGTTTTTACCTCCCTCTCTTCACACCCGATGGTCAAAGCGTAATCTTCTCCGATCGTAAAGCGCGAAAAATGTTCCTTCTCGATTGGCAGAGCGGACATATCAAGGAACTGGGAGATGGTGTCGCTGTTGAAGTATGGCTGGACACTGAACGCAGATTTTTTATCGGAAAACCCCGCGTCTGGGTTTATTGTTTTTCCGGTCCCCAGCGGGAACATAAAAATGGTACGAGGCAACCGCTCTACCGCTTTCCCTTGGATAACCCCAAAAAAAAGGAACTGGTCTGGAATAAGACAATTGTTGCCTGGTCAAACCTTCAGTTGTCACGGGATGGCGAAGCAATCGGCGGCCTTTTCCCCTGGCCCCATGGCGGTATCTTGTGGCAGAAGGATAAACGCTGGCAACGATTCGGCCGCGGTTGCTGGACATCGCTGAGCCCTGATAACTCAAAACTGCTCTGGATTTTTGACGGATTACATCGCAATGTTCAGGTCTATGATGTGATAAACGGAAAGAACTGGAAGGTGAATATTAATGATGCACCGGGAATCAACGGCTTTGAGGTATATCATCCCCGCTGGAGCAATCATCCCCGCTATTTTACCGTCACCGGACCATATGAAAAAGGTGAGGGCGGTAACAAGATCGGCGGCGGGGGAGAGAAGGTGGAAATCTATATCGGTCGTTTTGACAACAAGGTAAAACGTGTCGAAAACTGGCTGAAAGTGACAGACAACTCGCGCGCGGACTTTTTCCCTGAATTGTGGATCGAAAACGGTGAGAAAGCCAGACTGACTGATGAGATTTCTGGTAACACCCGTGCCGGACCGAAAACCGTGGAAAAATCAAGCTGGCCGGTATCACCTGGTCGGCTGATTTTTATCTGGGATAATATGAAGGCGCCGAATCAGCTGGGTGACAACTCTCCCGTCGGCTTTTTTCAGAGCACGATCAATCTCAAAGGCAAAGCACTGCATACAAGAAATTTCCAGCTGGCAATCTGGGAAGGGTGGGGCGACACCGGTGACGCTGGCCCTAAAATCGGCCAGGCGCTTGAGAAATCAAAGCAGGCAGCAATAGAATTCACTCTAACGCCAGAACCCAATCAACAGGGAACCATCCTGCTTTTTTCGGGCAATAAAAAAAGAGTGCTGAGCATGGAACAGGACAAAGTAAACTTCCGGCTCGTTTCCACTTCAGGCAGTTCTGGCGTGGTGTGGGAAAAAGTCTTTAAAAACAGAACCCCTCTACATCTTTCCTTGAATATCGATGAAAAATCTGCAGAGTTATTTGTCAATGGAAAGAGCCGGGGCAAGAAAAAACTGGGTATAGATCTTACCGCCAGGCCAATAGACACTTTCTCTGTGGGTGACTTTGATGGTGGCTGGAGCGGCATCATCGAAAAAATTGGTATCTATGACCAGCAGCTGTCGAGGAAGCAGGTCGGGAAAAATAGCAGCCTGATCGGGAGAGATATAAAAGCTGATGATGTGGAAATGCTTCTGATCGAAGGGAGCCTGCTGGAAACCACAGAGATACCTGCTCCAGAATCAATTGGCGCCTACAGCCGGGCACTTGTAGTAAATACCTACAAGGTAGATAAAATAATTGACGGAAAATATGGTGAAGATCGTATTCTGGTTGCAGAATGGGCAGTTCTTGATCGACAGATTATTCGAACATATGGACAGGAACGGGAGCAATTAACACTTGAGAAGTTTTCCGATCATCCCGAATTGGAGGGAGAACGGCAGATGATGGATCTCTTTGAGCCTGATCTGGAAATGTATTACCGGCTGCCCTGGAAAGCTCAATAGTTCTCTAATCTGGGGTCTTCTAAAAAACGCCTATCTGGACAGGTATGTGCATGCATGGTGCTGGATCTTTTTCCCCACTTTTGTTTTTATTCGAGAAAGTGCTTAGATTAAAAATTAAAAAAAATTGTAGTTGCGTTACTGAGTCGACAGAGCGATGAATCCCAAGTCGCCTTACCGGCTTATCAGCTTAATTGAATAGTGCTGATTTTATAAGATTTTCCCATTAATGCGTTTGAGTTCCAATCAATAATTTTTCGGGAGGTACTTGTGATTCATCAATTCGATACCGTAATCGTAGGTTCTGGCGGAGCCGGGCTTTATGCTGCCCTGGAGGCAAGTAAGAAGTCAAAGACAGCAGTGCTCTCAAAGTTATATCCCGTACGCAGCCACACCGGGGCGGCCCAGGGTGGCATCAGTGCCGCTCTTGGAAACGTTGAAGAAGACAAAGCGGAATGGCACGCCTATGATACGGTAAAAGGCGGAGATTACCTCGTTGATCAGCAGGCCGTAAAAATATTAACCGAGGAGGCAATCCAGGCTGTTTATGATCTTGAGAATCGAGGGTTGCCGTTCAACAGGACCCCGGAGGGACGAATAGACCAGCGCCGTTTCGGCGGGCATACCCGAAACTTTGGAGAAGGCCCGGTACGGCGAGCATGCTACGCGGCAGATCGTACCGGCCATATGAT
>RCNC010000361.1_pt1 | contig 28896 bp, 27 predicted proteins | sample 2041301 | NCBI WGS metagenome assembly RCNC01 (sample SAMN09708231, study PRJNA481090) | Marine sediment metagenome, whole genome shotgun sequencing project. | biome: marine sediment; feature: ocean; material: sediment; isolation source: Sewage treatment plant 13A marine sediment (STP13A) ... | reverse complement strand
TACCTCGAGGTTGCCTGGACCGTGCTCTTCCTCCGTGGCCTGCTGCTCGCGGTGCTTCTGTTTGTCATGGCTCCGTGGGCGGCCGCCTTTTTCCGAGAGCCGAATGTAGTGCCTCTTATACGCAGCCTCGGACTCGCCCTCCTCTTCCGGGGGCTCACCAACATTGGGGTTGTGAGCTTCCAGAAGAACCTCGAGTTTCACAAGCAGTTTGCCTTCCGATTCAGCGGGGCCCTCGCGGATCTGCTCGTGGCAATCATCGCCGCCTCGATACTGCGCAGCGCCTGGGCGCTCGTCTTCGGATACGTTGCCGCGGACCTCACTCGTCTGGTGGTCTCGTACTTGATCCACCCTTTCCGGCCGAGACTGCGCCTTGACTGGGGCAAGTCCAGAGAACTTTTCGACTACGGAATGTGGATGCTCTTTGTCGGCATTACCCTGTTCGTGAGTAGCAACGGCGCCGGCGTGGTAATCGGAAAGATCCTCGGGGCCGCGGCCTTGGGTTTCTTTCAAATGGCCATACGGATCCCGACCGTAGTCGTCAAAGGGCTCGGGGACACCCTCGGCAACGTGGCCTTCCCTGCCTACGCGGGGCTGCAAGGCTCGACCGACCGAGTGCGTGGGGTCTACAAGCAAATCGGAGGGTTCTCGGCTGCCCTGCTCATGCCGACTGCCGTGGGAATCATCACCATCGGGAACGACTTCACGAGGATCTTCCTCGGGCCCAAGTGGATGCCCATGGTGCCGGCTTTGCTCATCCTTGCGTCAACCGGGATCGTGACTTCCATGGTCTGGACGGGGCGGCCCGCCTTCATGGGAAGAGGGCAGCCCCAGATCGTTTTTCACATGCAGGTCGCCAGGGCCGCAACCGTTTTCCTGTGCATCTACCCACTCTCGTCGCGTTGGGGAATCGCAGGCGCCGCCTTTGCGATTCTGCTGAGCCAGACGTCCGCCCTTGCGGTCTACTTCGTGAACATCCGGCGGCAGTTCGGGGTCACTTGGAAGGACATGGGCCTCATGTTTCTTCCGCCGCTGGGCGCGTCCCTGTTGATGGCAGGCAGTCTCTTCGGACTCAGGACACTGACCCTTCCCCTGCTCCCCGGGCAACATCTCATGGACATTCTCTGGATCCTGTGCATGATTCTGGCGGGGGCGGCCATTTACGTAACCCTTCTCGGGACCTTGCAGCTGTTCATGCCGAACTTCCGGCCGCTGAAGGGGCTCGCCGAGGCGCTGCGGGACTAGGTGGGACGTGATGATTTACGACGCTTTCCTCTTCTTCAACGAACTCGATCTTCTGAAGATCCGGCTCGAGGAACTGAAGGACGTAGTGGATCGTTTCGTGCTCGTCGAGGCCACGCTCACGTTCAGCGGCGCGAGCAAGCCGCTCTATTTCGAGCTTCATAAAGATATCTTTTCCGAGTATGCGGACCGAATCACCCACCACGTGGTGACCGATGTCCCGCGCTTCGCAAGAACCTCCCGCTACCTGCGCCAGTTCCACCAGAGGGATTCCATCGGAATCGCCCTCGAGCGGGCGGGCTGCAAACCGGACGATCTGGTTATGGTATCCGACGTGGACGAGATCCCATGCGGCGAAACGCTTCCCGAGGCGCTCGCGTTGCTCGGGTCGAACGATCTGGTGATCTTAGAGCAGACCTATCATCACTACTACGTGAACAATATCCGGGAGCACAACTGGCTGGGAACCTACGCTTGCCGCTACGACTTCCTGCAGGCCTTCGGGTCCGTCCATAAATTACGTTACGGAAAGCAGACATTGCGCCGCACAGGTGTTGACCTGAGAAAGAAGGCCATCGAACAGAAATACCCGAGCTTCCCGCATGGAGGGTGGCACCTCTCCTGGTTTGGCGGGCCGGACGCTGTACTCTACAAGCAGCAAAGCTACTCACAAAGTCTCAAGGTTCCTGCTGCAAATCGCCGCATGCCCTACATCCGGTTCAACACGGGCCTGAGCAAGCTCGTGGACGATCCGGGAGCAAAGGCCGGGCCCGGCCCGGCCTCGCCGAGAAGCTACGACGTGGGCTGCGGGCTTCCGCGATATCTCTCCGAGAATCGGGAGCTCTTCTCCCACTTTTTCGAACCCGTGGATGCCGGTGAGGAGAAGGACGGTAGTACAGAGTGGCACGAGGCCAAGTACAACTTGCGGAGGCACCTGTATGCACGAGTCGAGCTTCTGATCGAAAGGTGCAGGAGGATGTTTTGGGACCACTTCCCAAGATTCACGGCCACCCTCAAGCGGCTGATTCGGCTGCGATGACCGAGGCACGCGCCAATGAATGAACCGCCTTTCATCTCCATCATCGTCCCGGCCTACAACGCCCGCGAGCATCTCGATCGATGTCTGGATGCACTGCTCGCGTCCTCGTACACATCCCGTGAAATCATCGTGGTGGATGACGGGTCCACGGACGACACCGCTGAGATGGCTAGAGCGAAGGGAGTGATCTTGCTCGAACGCACTCGACAGGCCGGGCCCGGTGCTGCGCGCAACGAGGGCGCCCTCCAGGCAAAGGGAGAGATCCTCCTCTTCGTCGACGCCGATGTTTTAGTGACAGAGGGAACGGTCTCCCGCGTGGCGAAACGGTTCAAGGAGAACCCTGACGTGGACGCCCTGTTCGGGTCCTACGACGACAAGCCCTCGGAAGAGAATTTTCTTTCCCAGTACAAGAACCTTTCTCATCACTCTGTGCACCAGCACTCCAGCGAAGATGCGGTTACCTTCTGGGCCGGCTGCGGGGCCGTTCGAAAGAGAGTGTTCGACAGGGCGGCCGGATTCGATCAAGAACGGTACGCAAGGCCTTCGATCGAGGACATCGAGCTCGGGCACAGAATGAAGAAGATGGGGTGCAAGATCCTTCTCGACAAGGCCCTGCAGGTGAAACACCTGAAGAGATGGACGCTCGAATCCCTGCTTCGTGCGGACATTCTCCATCGTGCCGTCCCCTGGTCGATGCTCATGCTGGAAACGGATCAAATCATCGACGACCTCAATCTGCAGTGGCGGAGCAGGGCGAGTGCGTGTCTCGCAGGCTTGCTCCTGGTCATGCTCGGGCTGGCCCTCTTTCGGAGGGAGTTCCTGAACGGCGCGGCCCTTCTCACCGTCATCCTCGTCGTTCTGAATCTGGATTTCTACAGGTTTATGTTTCGCAAGAGGGGCCTCACCTTTGCCGTACTGTCGTTCTTCATGCATATACTCTATTATTTCTACAGTGGGCTTACCTTCGTGTTGTGCTGGACGGTCCGCACCTTTTCCGGACAGAAACGGACAAAACAGAGGGATGGAAATCGAGGAGACCGTTGATGACCCGGAGGTTCGAACCACCCGACGTCCTGGAGGTTTCAGACCCTGAGGCCGGATTGACCGGCTGGCTGGCCGTTGATTCCGTGGTAGACGGCCATTTCTGCGGGGGCCTCCGGATGCTTCCCGATGTGTCCGCCCCGGAGCTGGCCGCGCTCGCCAGGGCGATGACATTGAAACACGGGTTTCTCGGAATTCCGCACGGCGGTGCCAAGGCCGGCATCCTGTGCAATGAAGACGCGCCCGGGGAGAAGAGAACGCGGCTGCTGGCGGCCTTTGGCCGCAAGGTGGAGGATCTCCTGACGGCCCGCACCTATCTACCCGGATCCGACATGGGCACGAGCGATCAGGACATTCGTGATATGCTGCGCAATCTGGGGATCCGGGTTCCCAGGCGGGCCCTGGAGGGCCGGAATTCCGGGTGGTATACGAGCCTGACCGTGATCGCAGCCGCCAGGGCGGCCTCTGTCGCTCGAGGGTTCGACCTCCGGGAGGCCACGGTTGCGATCGAAGGGTTCGGAGACGTGGGAGGGGCCGTTGCACAGGGGCTCGACGAGATAGGAAGCAAGATCGTGGCCGTATCGACCCGCCGGGGGGCGCTCCATTCACCCCGCGGCCTCGACGTTGCTGAGCTCCACCGAGCTTCCCGAGAGCACGGCTCCGAAGTCGTCGATCACTATCAGGGCGCTCGAAGGATCGACAGGGAATCCCTCCTGGAACTCGATGTGGATGTTCTCGTCCCGTGTGCCAGGCATCACAGCATTCACGTGGACAATGTGGGCAAGATCAACGCGAGGACGATCAGTTGCGGTTCGAACGTACCGGCCACCGAAGAGGCGGAAAAGCTTCTGGCCGAGCGGGGAATCCTCTGTATTCCGGACTTTGTCGCCAACGCGGGCGGGGTTCTCGGGGGCACCATGGAATTTGCAGGCATCCGCCCCTCTTCGATCGTTTCCTTCGTGAACACGCACTTCGCGAGGCAAGTCTCCCTCGTGATCGACAAGGCCCGTCAAGAAGGTACGTACATCCGGGAAGTGGCCGAGAGGATTGCCATGGAGCGCTTCACGCGCATGCGGGACGCTTCCGGGAATCGTTCTCTTCGAAAGAAGGTGTTCTCTCTTGCCATGGAACTCTACAGGAACGGCCTGATCCCGAGCCTTTGTGTGGGCGTACTGGCCCGACCGTACTTCCAGAGGAGAATTGAAGGGGTGTTCGAATAGGAGTAAGAATGTATGGACATTGACGACACGATTCGGGGGAGAAGGTCGATACGGAAATACCGGAAAGAGGATATCGCCGATCCTGTGATCGAAGACATCCTCGATCTGGCCCGGCACGCGCCCTCCTCGATGAACGGCCAACCCTGGCACTTCATCGTGGTGAGGGAGGAGGAGAAGAAGAAGAGCCTGGTGGAGATCAAGAACGCGCACTGCCCGGTCGAAAAACAGGCCTTTCGATCCGATTTCATCCAGGACGCGTCCGTGATCATCATTGTCTGTGTGGACAGGAAGGCATCCTACGATCGGGGGATCGAGAACGGACTCCTGGCCGCGGCGAACATTCTCTTGGGCGCCCACGCGAGAGGGCTGGGAAGTGTGTACATGTCGGCTCACAAGGCGGGCGACCCGGCCGTGGCGGAAGAAATCCGTGAGGCCCTCGAGATACCAGAGCACCTGGACCCGATTTCCCTCCTCCCCCTGGGCTATCCGGACGAGAGTCCCAAACAGAAAGAAATGAAACCCTTGAAGGAAATCATCTCCTATGAGGCTTTTGGAAGAAGATAGATTGAATCTGGATCGAGCCATCGATCCGGAATACACGTCTGAGATGAGCATCGTGGCGAGATACAGGAACGCCTTCTCCTTCGGCGAACCGGAGGAGGACGCCCGGTTCAAGGAATTGCTCCTGGAGACGAGTCTGCGAGAGGGTGCAAGGGTGTTTCCGTTGTTGACCTACCGCGGAGTGGACATCCACATCCTGGACGAGTCCTCGTTGATGCACACGGGAACGTTGAAGTCGATCGACGGGTGCATCACCCTGGCCCAATGCAAGCTGCGAGGCTACGAGAGGGTCGTCTTTGAATCGGGCGGCAACACCGGAACGGCTCTGACCGAGTACGGTCAGAAGGCGGGCCTGGAGACCTTCCTGTTCGTTCCCGAAGAGAATCTCCCTCTGCTGGACAGCAGGGTCTTCGAGCCGGACAGGGCACATCTGATCTCGGTTGCCGAACCGGGATGGGTCAAGAAGGCCGCAGGCACATTCGTGGGATTGAACGGCATCGAGCACATCCCGGAGGTGGCCTGGCGTTATCAGGCCTCCATGTTCAGGGGCTTCTTCGTCCTCGAGTACATGCTGACAAACGGAGGATTCGACTGGCTGACCCAGACCATCAGCGCCGCCTTCGGCCCCATCGGGATCTACAGCGTTCTCAACAGCTTCCCGCGGGAAACGGGCCCTGTCCCGAGATTCCTGGGCTTTCAGCAGGAAGCGAACTGCCCCATGTACAAGGCGTGGAAATCAAGAGACCAGGCGCTCGAAACGAGCCCGCCCGAGCCGAGCATCGGCAACAAGCTGCTCACAAAGGTCATGTACGACGTGGCCCCATACACGTACGGCACCTACGAGGACCTGAAGGGCGTTCTCACCGCGACCCGGGGAGACCTGAACACGGTGAACCACGCCGAGTTCTTTGCGCTGTTCGACCAGGACTTCGACGGAAAGGGCGTGCTGGAATTGCTCGAGGCAAGAGGATTCAGGGTCCGGGCCGAGGATGGAGAAATCGTAGACAGGACCGGGTTGATCGCACTCGCCGGCACCCTCACGGCGGTAGAAAGCAGGAAAATCGCCGAGGGGAACAAGGTGTTGTGCTGCTTGACAAGCGGCACCGGCAGGGCGGACGGCAAGGCCGTGCCCGAGTACAGGGTCTCCAGCCTGGAAGACCTGGTGACAGACTGTCGAGGGATGATCTATGGCGGGTGAATCCGCGGCCTGCGCGTCCGGGCAAATCATCATCAGGGACTCTACCCTGCGGGAAGGACTGGATGTTCCCCGGGTGGAATTCTCGATGGAACAGAGGTTGCGAATCGCAAGATTGCTGGATCAGGCAAAGGTGCCGGAAATCGAGGTGGTGGCGCCGGGGAAGATCGCCGAAGACTTACCCTTTGCCGGGAAGCTGAAAGAGCAGGGGTTGCGGATCAGGACATCGGGGCTCGTGTATTCGTTCAGCCCGCGCATCAAGGAAGAGGTCGTCCAGCTTTCCGGGTCCCTGGACAGGTTTGACATCCTGATGCCCGTCTCCGAAAAGCGGAGGCCCTACGACAGGAACACGAAGACAAGTCTCCTGCAGGAAATGCTGGATTTTTCTTTGAAGCACACGGCGGATGTGGGTGTCGGCTTTCCCCATTCCACCCAGGCCGACCCCGAATTCCTGCAGAAGATCAGTCAGGAATCGGTGAAGAACGGCGCACGGAGAATCGTGATCTACGACACGAACGGAAGCGCAGATCCTTCTCAAGTTTACGAGTTGATCAAGCGGTTGACACAGGCGGTGGATGTGCCCCTGTTCTTTCACGCCCACAACGATCTCGGGCTGGCCACGGCGAACTCGCTAGCTGCCGTTCACGCCGGAGCGGACGGCCTGGACACGACCGTGAACGGACTCGGGGACAGGGCCGGAAACGCCTCCTTCGAACAGGTGGTCATGGTCCTGTATCTCAAGGGCTTTTCTGCCGGGATCTCCCTCGGGGACCTGAAAGAATTGTCCGGGGTTGTCGCGGAAGCCAGCGGCGTGGAGATCCCCGGGCTCGCGCCCATCCTGGGAGAGTACGTTGCCACCCACAAGTCACCGGGGCATCTGGAGATCCCGGAGCTGTTCGAAGCCTTTGATCCATCCCTGGTCGGCCTCGACCGGAAGATAGACAAGTAAGGGAATAGGAATGAGAATTCTTCTGTTTAATCCCGCACCCCGAAGCGGCTGGCAGCCCCAGAGGCGCGTCGAACTGCCGCTGTGCCTCCTGTGCCCGGCAACCGGGCTGGACCGGCAGGGGTACGACGTCCGGATCATCGACGGGTTTGCCTCTCCGAGCTGGGAGAAGGAGCTGCTCGAGGCCCTGAAAGAAAAGCCGCTCTGTTTCGGGGTGACGAGCATGACCGGGCCCCAGATCCTGCACGCCCTGGAAGGGTGCAGGATGGTCCGGAAGGCGTATCCGGATGTGCCCATCGTCTGGGGCGGGATTCACTCGACCCTGCTCCCGGAGCAAACCCTCGAGAACCCGTATGTGGACATCCTCGTGACGGGTGAAGGGGAAGCCACCTTTGATGAACTCGTCAAGGCCCTGGAGACGGGAACACCTCTCAGCCGGGTGAAGAGCATATGGTACAAAGAAAACGGCAAGGCCGTCTTCACCGGAACGCGCCCTTTCATAGATTTCGATGCGCAGCCTCCCCTCTCGTACGACCTCATTGTGATGGACCGCTACAAGCGTCGTCTCTTTGGCAGGGACCACATCAGCTTCACCTCCAGCCGGGGATGCACCTCCAACTGCGCCTTTTGCTGGGAGCCGGCCATGAACAAGCGAAAATGGCGCCCCATGCAGCCGGAGACCGTGCTCGAGCACTTGAAGCGCATCGTCCGGGACTACGGCATACGGGGCTTCCTGTTCACGGACGACAACTTCTTCGTCGACATGGACCGGGCGCACCACATCCTGGAAGGCATCGTCCGTGCGGACCTCGATCTCAGCATTGCCAAGCTCCAGATCCGGGCCGACAGGGTCTGCAAGCTGGACAAGGACTTTCTCCAGTTGCTCGTCAGGGCGAACGTGAGGCGCATGTCCGTGGGCGTGGAGTCCGGAAACGAACGGGTCCTGGCCCTGATCAACAAGGGGGAGACGATCGAGCAGATCATCGAGGCCAACCGGATCCTCGCCTCCTACCCGATCGTTCCGCTCTACCTGATCATGATGGGCCTGCCCACCGAGACCCCTGAGGAACTTGCGGACAGCGTCCGCCTGGCCATCCGGCTCACGGACGAGAACCCGAAGGCAGTGAAGACCTTCAACATCTACACCCCCTACCCGGGGACGGCACTCTACGAGAGATGTGTGGAACTCGGGCTCAAGGAACCCGAGCGATTGGAGGCGTGGGCTCGTTTCAACTATCGAAACGTCCCGAAGAGATCCACCTGGCTCGCACCGGAAATGAGCAGGCTGGTTCAGGGGTTGGATTTTCCCCTCATGTTCCTCGGAAAGGGGCACTTCGTGAATCCTTACAAGAAGACGAACCCGGTCGTAGTCGGGTTGTCCAGGCTGTACTACCCCCTGGCACGGTATCGTGTGAAGAACATGGACGTGCGCTTTCCGTTGGAAACGAAGCTTGTGAAGACGTTGGGGCTTTTCGGAAAACAGGGATGATCAGAGAACGCACCATCCGGGGCCTGCACGATTACCTGGCCGAAAACGTGCTCGGCCGTCTCGCCGTTCGGGGCGGAAACGCCGTTGACCTGGGCACGGCGAAAGGTGCAATGGCGGCTCGTCTGCAAGGACTCGGGCTGGACGTCACCGCAGTCGGCGACAGCCGGGAGGAGTTCGAGGCAGACCTGCCGTTTGTTCGACTGGATCTGAACGACCCGGACTTCAGTTCCCGCCTGGGGGAGGGTTCCTTTGACCTGGTGAGCGCCGTGGAAATCATCGAGCACCTCGAGAGCCCGATCGGGTTCCTGCGCAATGTGCGGCGCCTGCTCAAGCCGGACGGGGCCGCGCTGATCACGACGCCCAACCTGGAGAGTGCCCCCGCCCGGGTGAGACTTCTCCTGGCGGGAAAGCTCCACATGATGGACGAAAAGGTCCCGACCCACATTACGCCGATCTTCTTCGACCTCCTGGCACGGGTGTACGTGCCCCGGGCCGGGCTCGGGATGACGGAGCACACACTGTATCCCCACGGCGGCTACCGGGTGACCCGGGCCCGGTATGCGTGGGCCTTTCGCATCCTGGCCCGCATGCTCCCCGGGCACACCCTCGGAGACGTTCATGTTTGTGTGCTGCGGCCAACCCCCAATGAATGAAACGAGTGGATGATGAGCAAGAGGGTCGTCCTGGTCTATCCGCGTTATGTCACCGGCTGGCAGGTGCAGACGAGGCTCGCCACCCCGCTGGGGCTTCTCTGTGTCGGCACGCCGGCGAGCCTTGCCGGGTACGACGTGAAGATCATAGATCAGCGGATCGAACCGGACTGGCGATCCGCACTGATCAAAGAGCTCGAGCAGGACCCGGTCTGCGTCGGCATTTCGTCCATGACAGGCCCCCAGATTCAATTCGCTCTGGAGATCTCCAGGGTCGCCAGGCGGTACGGCAGCGCCCCCATCGTCTGGGGCGGTGTGCACCCCAGCCTGTTGCCGGAACAAACCCTCGAGAACGAGAACATCGACATCGTGGTCCAGGGGGAAGGGGAAGAGACCTTCCTCGAGCTGGTGCAGGCCCTGGAGGGCAAGAAGCCGCTCAGCTCGGTCCGGGGAATCTGGTACAAGGAAGACGGGGGTGTCAGGTCCACCGACGCGCGCCCTTTCATGGACTTGAACCGGATGCCGCCCCTCTCCTTCGACCTTATCGATCTGGACAAGTACCGGAGGATCATGTTCGGCGTGCCCCACCAGAACTTCTTCACGAGCCGCGGCTGCCCGTGCCAGTGCACGTTCTGTTACAACACGGCCTTCAACAGGAAGCGATGGCGCGCCATGGACCCGGACCTGGTCGTGGAGCGGATCAAGGAGTTCGTGGGCAGGTACCACGTCAAAGGGCTGATCATCAACGAGAGCAACTTCTTCGTGGACGTGGATCGTGGGCGACGCATCCTGAAGGGGATCATCGATGCGAACCTGGACATCGTCATCTCCAAGGTGAACATCGACATGAACACCCTGTTCAAGATGGGCCCGGAGGATTTCGATCTGCTCCACAGGGCAGGCTGCCGGCGTCTGCCCATTGCGATCGAATCCGGTTCCGAGAAGATTCGGACCTTGATCAAGAAGCCGGCCGATGTGGACCACGTCCTCCAAATGAACCGTGATCTGGTGCGAACGCCCATCGTCCCGAATTTTCTCTTCATGATCGGATTTCCGACCGAGACGAGAGAGGATCTTGCGGAATCCGTGTCTCTGGCCTTCAAGCTCGTGGAGGAAAACCCGAGGGCAGGCATCTACTTCAACAATTACACACCCTATCCCGGAACGGAGCTCTTCGCAACGGCCGTGGAGCACGGACTCGAGGTGCCGAAACGGGTCGAGGACTGGGTTGCCTTCAATTACCGGAATCTCATTCAGGACGGCCCCTGGCTCTCGAAGGAAATGCGCAAAATCGTGAAGATGATGGATTTCTGCTCATTCTTCATCGGCCAGAGGCCCCTGCTCAAGCCCACAGAAGAGACGAGCATGGCCGCCACCCTCCTGGGAAGACTGTACGCACCTCTGGCGAGGAAGAGGGCGAAGAGTCTGGATTACCGCTTCCCGGTGGAGATCTACCTTGCCAAGCTCCTCCGGATCTACGGGAAACAGGACTGAAACGGAATGAGAGGGGACCGATTTCGGGACAAGGCAGGCCATGGCAACCTTCACTGAAAAGGCAAGACTGCTTCAAGGGTACCTTCGGGGGGATGTTGCCTATGCAGGACCCTTCTGGGTGATCGCCGTGATTACCCGCCGGTGCAATCTGCGGTGCGTGGGCTGCCGTTTTCACTCGCCCCTGTTGGACGAACAGAATCAAACAGGGGCGACGGACAGCATGGACATGCCCTTGCCTCTTTTTGAGAGTCTGTGCGAAGAACTCAAAGCCATGGGAACGAGGAGCATCACGATCACCGGGGAAGGGGAGCCTCTCCTGCACCCCTCCTTCTCCGACATCGTTTCAGTCGCAAAGACGGCAGGGTTTCAGGTCACGCTGGTCACCAACGGTACACGCCTCGAGAGGGCCATCATCGAACACCTCGTGGATGCCGGCCTCGACAAGCTGAAGGTGAGCCTGTGGGCAGGCACGCCCGAGGTATACGAGAAGATGTACCCGGGAATCGACCCGTCGAATTTCGCGAAAATTGTGGAGAGCATGAAACTGCTGGCAAACCTCAAAGCAAGAAAACGCAGCAGAGTCCCTGACGTGGTATTGCACCACCCGGTCAACAGGACCAATGTGCACACGATCGATTCGATGGTCGACCTGGCACACGCGACCGGCTGCAATGCCCTCTCCTTTTCCCCCTGGAGGACCTTCCGGGGAGCCTTCGATTCCCTTTCGCTAACGCAGGAGGACGAAATCCTCCTGCGCACGTCCCTGTCCCGGATCGACAAGCGATTGAATTCCCTGTCGATCGAGAACAACATCAAAGAGCTCGAAAAACGCTATGACATCGGTTCGGCCGGATGGCGGAAGCTGCCGTGCTACATGGCGTGGCTGCACGCGCGGGTCCTGACGGACGGCAACGTTCTCGCCTGCCACCGTTCGGATCTTTCCATGGGCAACCTGAACGAAGGGCGTCTGCGTGACATCTGGAACAGCTCGGCCTTCAGGGCGTTTCGAAAGAAGGCCTCCAGCCTCGAGGGCCTGGCATCCCTGGGCGGAGACTGCGATTGCAGCTTCTGCGGCTACACGATGAACAATGCGGAAATCCATCGCTATTTCCGATGGATTTCACCCTTTCTGCCCGGGGGCAAGGATTGAAGAAAAGAAACGACACCCATCCATTTGACGCAGACTACTGGGATTCCATCGTAACGGGATCGAACGTGGCAGGCAGCGAGGACTTCTGGAGAGCTCACATGAGGGAGCTCTATCAGGAGTTGCAGGAAAGGTGGGCGGAGAACCCAAGGGCAGAACGCATCCTCAAGACCGACCTCTACGACGAGGCAATCAGCACCCACAATCTGGTTTCCTTGTTCACCGGTCGATGCGACCACTTCATCGGAACCGACGTGTCTCTGGAGATCGCGAGGGCGGCCAAGAGGAGATTGGCGGACCCGTCGGTTGGGTGGCATGCGATTGCGGTCTCGGATGCCAGAAGCCTGGCGTTTCGATCGAGTGTTTTCGACGAGATCATCTCGAATTCAACGCTGGATCATTTCTCGGACAAGAGAGACATCACGGAAAGCTTGAGAGAGCTGCGGAGAATCCTGCGATCCGGGGGGACCCTCGTGGTAACCCTGGACAATCCGTGGAACCCGGTGGTCTTCCTGAGGAACCGGCTGCCCTACCGTCTCCTGCGATTCCTTGGCGTGATCCCCTTTTACATGGGCGCGACCCTGTCGAGGCCCGCACTGGTTCGCGTGCTGGAGTCGACCGGTTTCAGGGTGTGTGAAAGCACGGCCATCGCGCACGCTCCGCGAATCTTTGCTATCCGGGTGGGGCGCATTCTCGACAGAAGGGGCAGCAAGGCGATGAGCGGGTGGTTCCGGAAGCTTCTCCGGCTGTTCGAGCGCCTGGAGGGGCTCCCGACAAGGTATGTGACCGGCCACTATGTGGCTGTGAAGGCGGTCAAGAGGTAAGGCTCACTTCTTCGGGCCCCTCATCGTTTCGCGAAGAGCCGGTTCAGGGCGGTCATGATGTCTCTGCGGCTGATCACGCCCACGAGCCTTCTCGGCTCGTCCTCGGCAACCACCGGAAGGATTGCGAAATCTCCTGAGGTGATCTTGTTCAGTGCCGAGAAGAGGCTTTCCTCTTCGTTGATCGCAACCACATCCCGGGTGCCCATGTCCCCGGCGGTCAGGGAACTGTCCCCCTTCTTCAAGCCTTCCTGATAGTCGACAAGGGAGAGAATGCCGCAGAGCTCGTTTCGTTCGTCCACCACCGGAAAGCAGTTGAACTTGCTCTGGTAGATCATGTCCCGGACTTCATCGAGATTCATGTCCGTACGGAGGGTTGCGGCCTCCCGCTTCATGGCCGACATGACCTTGACCCCGCTCAACCCGGCCAGTTCCCTGTCCGCATCACGGGGCTTCTGCTCCCGGCCTTCCTCCTCCCGGCCCGACTTTATTTCGCTCACCCGCTGATTGTAGTACTCGATGACCTCGCGCCGATCGAGCATACCGAGCAGAATCGCGTGATCCTCGTCACTGACCACGGGCAGGCTCTGCAGATTGCGTATGGTGAACTTCCTGAGCACCTCGTTCAAGTCCTCGGAGGGTGTGGTGAAGATCACGTCCCGATTCGCCACATCCATCATCCGGACCACATCCCCAATCTCCTCGTCGAAGAGGACCCATCTAATGTCGTTGATCGAGAAGATTCCACGCAACCTGCCCTGCCGGTCTCCCACTGGGAAATAGGTCACTTCGCTCGAGCGAAAGACGTCTCGAAAGTTCTTGAAGGTCATGTCTTCCGGGAGCAGTTCGACCTGCCGGAGCCGGGGGAGCAGCTCCTGCACGCGGATTGCCTCCAGGACGTCCACAAAGAAATCGCCACGGTGCGCGTTGGAATCGACCTTGCTGTCCACCTGCTTGACGTAGATCGTCCACTTCCGTCCCAGCACGAAAGCAAGGGAGCAGACGAGCATGCTGGGAAGGAGCAGCTGATACGAATCGGTCATCTCGCTGACGAAGATGATGGTGGAGATCGGGGCATTGGAAACGGTGGCAAAGAAGCCGGCCATCCCCACCACGACGAACGCGCCGGGATGAGACACGATCCCCGGGGCGATGGCGTGGAACACCCTTCCCACGGCCCCGCCGAGGGCCCCGCCGATGACCACGGACGGACCGAACACACCTCCGCTTCCCCCGGAGCCGATCGAGAGAGACGTGGTGGCGATCTTTCCAAAGGCGAGTCCGAGGAGGAACAGGAGAGGAAGCTGATTGTCCAGGGCCATCTGGGCGAAGCCGTACCCGACCGACAGGGTCTGGGGAAGCCAGAAGCCGATGATGCCCACACACAACCCGCCGATGGCCGGCTTGATGTGATTCGGGATCTTCACGGACTTCGCGAAGGCGTGAACGCCGTAGAAGGTCTTGATGTACAGGATGCCCGCGCCGACAAGCACGAAGGCGAGGACCATATACGGCCCGAGCGCCAGGGGATTCTCGAACTTGAAGTCCTGTGTCTCGAACAGGGACCCCCATCCGAAGAACAGGCAGAAGAGACAGTACGCAACGCCGGAGGATATGCCGGCCGGGATGATCACCTCGGACTCGAATTCCGGCTCCCGGTAGAGCACCTCTGCGGCAAACAGGGCCCCTGCCATGGGGGCCCGGAAAATGGCCCCGACCCCTGCCCCGACCCCTGCCGCCAGCATGATGCGGCGCTCCCGGTCGGAGAGTTTCAGCTGGGTCGCCAGAAAGGAGCCGAACCCGGCCCCGATCTGAGCAATCGGGCCTTCCCGTCCTCCCGAACCGCCGGAGCTTATGGTCAGCGCCGAGGCGATGGTCTTGATCAACGGGATCCTGCCCCGGATGTACCCCCCCTTGTTGTGGTACGCGTCGATGGCCGCGTCCGTTCCGTGTCCCTCCGCTTCAGGGGCGAACGTATAGACGAGCCAGCCGCTCAGCAGCCCGCCCAGGGCGGGCATGAACAGAAGGATCCAACGATTGAAAGGTTTGTCACCGAGAGGGAAGAGATGCTCCTCCCCGGCCGGTGCGGGGGGGCGATATCCGGCCATCTGGTCCAGGAACACGTGCGAGCCGAACTGACACAGATAGTGGAACGCGACCGCTCCCAAGCCTGCGATGATCCCGATGAGCACGTAGTAGAAGATCCACTTGCCGCCGGACGTAAAGCGGCTGTATTGGGTCCGAAGGCCCTGGGCATCGGGCAATCGTCTCAATTTCCTCTTGTCACTCTTTTCCTTCACGTTCTCGTTCTCACGCAGGAACGCCTGGATTCGGCATTCTTCAGGGTTGCAGCGTATCTGAGGATTCCGGAGTCCCGAGGGAACAGACTGGGTGTTCCGGTCTTTTCGCGTGCCTGATCGGAAACAAACGGGGTGTAAGGCCCTCTTATCCTCAATAGATCGAAGGAAGCATCATATCAATTCACGAGAAGGTGATCAAGTATGGGGCGGGCGAGTGTGGGGCGGGCGAGTGTGGGGCGGGCGAGGCGGGCGCTTCAAAGCATCAACCGGGCGAGGGCATCGCCTTTTTCGAAGCTCGATTCGATGAGCTTTTGCACGGATCCCATCGGGATGCCCCATCGAGAATGGGCTTCCGCGGTCAGGGCGTCGAGCCCGATGTCTTCCCCTTTTTCCCCGTCTTCCCGAAGCCAGGCAACCAGGCTCACCGGGGCGAGGGGATCGTAGCCGTCATAGCTGGCCCCGTGATGGCCGCCGATGGCCGCGGTGATGTTCTCCGGAAAATCCCACTCGTGGCACATCCAGGTGGCCACCTCGGCGTGATCCCAATCGTAGACCTCCCGTTCCATTTTGCAGAGGTCCCCTCCCTCCGTGTGCCATCGTTCCAGGATGGGCCCGTACTGTGCCGGGTCCTGCGCGGCGAGCAGGGGCACGGCCATGTCCTGCAGGAATCCTGCCGTAAAACACTCGGAACCCCTGGCCGGACAGAGGATGGATGCGAGCGAATGGGCCAGGACCCCTCTCCTCGCCGAGGCACGCCAGAAACGGACCGCATCATAGCCTGGGGAGGACTGTCCCGGCATGGCGCCGCTGACCCCGACGGACAACACCATCGTCTCGAGCTGGGAGAAGCCTACGAGGGCGATGGCCTGAGACAGGTTTTCGACCTTGTTCCTCGCGGAAAAGGCGGCGGAGTTGGCCAGCCGCAGCACCCGAACCGAAAGGCCCGGGTCCACCGAGAGGGCCTCCGCAACAGAGGAGGCGCATGCGTTCGGATCGCGAATCCTCTCCAGGGTCTGCATGATGGCAGCCGGGAAGGAAGGCAGCGAGTATCCCCGCAAGGCCTTCCGGAGCCCGGCTTTGGGATTGGTCTTCTTCCTGAAGAATGAAAGCATCAACCATCTCCGTCAATCGGCACGCCGTGCCATTTTGTTGGCCAGGATGCTGAGCAACCCCCCCAGTCCTACATATCCGAGCAGCGCCTGGAAGACTGCCAGGATCTGAGCGGGAATCGACGCGGGGACCACGTCGCCGTAACCCAGTGTGGTCAGCGTGACAACACTGAAGTACAGGGGTGAAATCGCGGTCTCGTAGGAACCGTAATCGACCCCGACCCTGGAGTAGGCAAGAGCGAACATGAGGGTGACGAACAGGATGAAGAGGGTCCAGCGCAGAAGGCTCCTGCCGCAGTCCGAGGTCACCCACCAGAGCCAGTAGAGGGCGTTGTGCCCTTTGCTGCGGGTTCGGAACTCATCCAGGTAGTTCGCGTCGGAGATCACCCGCCGCACCATGTAGGCTCCGCGAAGATCCACCCCGCGGATGTCCGCACCCACCCAGTTTGCCTTGGCGAAGTTGGTGATGCCCATCAGGCGCGCCGCCCGCATGTCTGCCAGCTCGAATTTCGTATGGAGGACATTGCTCTGTTTGAGGTCCGTGTCCCGAAGGTCCGCCCGGGTGAAATCGGCTGCCGTCAGGTCGGCCTCGGTGATGCGCGAACCCCGCAGGTTGGCCGCACGGAAATCCGCGTGGCACAACTGCGACTTGCTCAGCGTCACCTCCTTCAGTTGCGCACCGATCAGGCTGGCGCCGGTGAGGTTGGCAGCCCCGAAACCGGTTCTCTCCGCATTGCATTCGTTCAGGTTGGCGGACGAAAGGTCCGAGCCGAGCAGCTCGCTCCCGTCCAGCCGGGCCTTGCTCAGGCTCGCTCCCGGGAGCCGGGCCCAGCTCAGATTCGAGTTCCTGAGGTCGGCTCCGCTCAAGTTCGCCCCGGAAAGATCGCATCGGGAGAGATCCAGCCCGCCAAGGTCCTCGCCTGCCAGGTCGATCCCGCGCAGATCCATGCCGCCGGGCCCGTTGCCGTTCGCCGCCTCACCCTTCTTGCGGACCCTCTTGAGCTCCCGGAGGGTCGCGTCGCGACGAGATCCCCCGCCGCCGGGGTCCGGCTGGCACCAGCGTGCGGCCAGTGTGCCGATATCCTCTTCGGATGCAATCGGATCGGTGCGATTGGACTCGTCCGTCGCCAATGTCCGTGCGGTCTGCTCTCCTGGGTAGGCCATTGTTCCCTTCGAACCTCGGCAAATCCCGTCCCTTGACGGGAAAGTCTGCTCATTAATTCGGCACAACACGAATTCTACATAAGCTTTTTTGCATGAAAATCGGGTGCTTACAAGTTCTTCTGGGCAAAACGGCGCCGGGGAACCGGGACGGCTGCGAATCGATGACCAGGAATTGCCGCAACCCTACTGCAGGCGAGCCTCCGTTGTATTGAATCGATGGCCGGGACTTGCCGCAACCGTGATGCAGGCGATCGCCCGGTGTAGTATAGTAAGGCAAGCAAGATGGCCGGGTGCGGAGACTTGATCGAAGAGCATTGAGAGCGCGGAGGAGCTGAACGACCATGAGCGACGAACCGAACAAGATCATTTATTCCATGATCAGGGTGAGCAAGTACTACGACCAGAAGCCTGTCCTGAAGGACATTTCCCTTTCCTATTTCTACGGCGCAAAGATCGGCGTGCTGGGCCTGAACGGCTCTGGAAAGAGCTCTCTCCTCAGAATCCTTGCGGGCGTGGATCCGGAGTTCAACGGGGAGACGCACCTTTCGCCCGGCAAGTCGGTGGGCCTGGTCGAGCAGGAGCCGGAGCTGGACGACTCGAAGACGGTGCGGGAGATCGTCGAGGAAGGCGTGGGGGAGGCGGTGGAACTGCTCGCCGAGTTCAACCGAATCAGCGAGAGCCTGGCCGAGCCGATGTCGGACGACGAGATGATGGCGCTCATCGACCGGCAGGGGGAGGTGCAGGAGAAGCTCGACGACACCGACGCGTGGGACCTGGACTCGAGGCTGGAGATGGCGATGGATGCCCTCCGGTGCCCGGACGGAGACCAGCCGGTGAACATCCTCTCCGGCGGAGAGAGGCGCCGGGTGGCCCTCTGCCGGCTCCTGCTCCGGAAGCCGGACATCCTGCTCCTGGACGAGCCGACGAACCACCTGGACGCCGAGACCGTGGCCTGGCTGGAGCAACACCTGCAACGCTACGAAGGGACCGTCATCGCGGTCACGCACGACCGTTACTTCCTCGACAACGTGGCCGGATGGATCCTCGAACTGGACCGGGGGCACGGGATTCCCTGGAAGGGGAACTACTCCTCCTGGCTCGATCAAAAGCGGAAGCGCCTGCAGCAGGAGGAAAAGACGGAGACGGAGCGGCAGAAGACGCTCCAGCGCGAGCTGGAGTGGATCCGGATGTCGCCGAAAGGAAGGCACGCCAAGAGCAAGGCACGCATCACCTCTTACGAGTCCCTGCTCGCGCAGGAGAGTGAGCAGCGTTCCAAGGATCTGGAGATCTTTGTCCCTCCCGGTCCGAGGTTGGGTGATCTGGTCATCGAGGCGGACAAGGTGGGCAAGGCTTACGGGGACAGGCTCCTCATGGAGGACCTCTCCTTTTCCGTTCCGCCCGGGGGGATCGTGGGCATCATCGGCCCGAACGGCGCAGGGAAGACCACCCTGTTCCGGATGATCACGGGCCAGGAGGCGCCCGATTCCGGCACGATCCGGATCGGGGAGACGGTGAAGCTTGCATACGTCGATCAGAGCCGGGATGCGCTCAACCCGGATCACACCATCTGGGAGTCCATATCAGAAGGCAGGGACCTGATCCAGCTCGGCACCCGGGAAGTCAATTCCCGCGCTTACGTGTCTCGATTCAACTTTTCCGGGACGGCCCAGCAGAAGAAGGTCGGGACCCTCTCGGGAGGGGAACGAAACCGGATCCACCTGGCCCGGATGCTGAAGGAAGAGGCGAACGTGCTCCTCCTCGACGAGCCGACGAACGATCTGGACGTGAACACCTTAAGGGCCCTCGAGGACGCGCTGGACAACTTCGCCGGCTGCGTGATGGTGATCAGCCACGACCGCTGGTTCCTCGACCGGATCGCCACCCACATCCTCGCCTTCGAGGGGGACAGCGGGGTCGTCTGGTTCGACGGGAACTACACCGACTACGAGACAGACAGAAAAGCGCGCCTGGGGGCCGCAGCCGACCAGCCCCATCGCATCAAGTACCGCCAACTCACGAGGGACTAGCCGAGGTAGACGAAGACGTAGGTTTCGCGATTCACATCGATCACGATGTTTGCTCCTCTGGTCTCGGCATAGACAAGCCAGGCAGGCTTCGCTTTGCCCCCGCATTCGACGGGAGGAGAGAACTTCCCGCTGGTTCGGTCGAACCAGGCGATCAGCATCGCATCCTCGCTGATCTCGCTTGCTTTGCGATCCGCCACTTCCTTGGCCTTTTCGAAATCCAGCGACTCGTCATCGACCTGAACGTCCACGGGATCGATGAGCATCTCGCGCCTCAAGGGCATGCACGCTTCCATGTCTTCCTCTCCGGGCGTTGGGGTCAGAATTCCATCAATGCGGTCTCCTTCCGCCTGCCCCACCAGACGCCCGCACCACAGCCTGCCAGTGTGCCGAGTATGGCACCCGAGGTCTTGAAGGCGACGGCGGTTCTCACCGAGAATTCCTCGAAACCGGCAACGGGGAGGAGCCCCTGCATGATCGAGCCCACCACGAACATGAGAAGGACTGTCGAGAGGAGGAGCCCGACCGCAGCCCCGGGCACGCCCACGCCACGCAGCCCGGACACGCTGAATTGCTTCGGCGAGAGCCGGCCCAATCGAACGTCACCCCGAACCTGTGCGTCCGAGGAGAGATACATGAAGAAATAGAGGATGCCGAAGACGATGCCGAAATCCCAACCCACGAGCGAGAAGGGGATCGCTTCCACCGCCTCGGGGCCTTCCAGGACCCACTTGAACTGCTTGATGCCGATACCCAGGTTGATGATGCCCTGGAGGACCGCCCAGGGCAGGAGGTGCTCGAGCGTGAAGTACGTCCCGAAGCCCGGGACGGCGCCTGCGTTACTTTCCTCAAGCGCGCCGGTAAAGGAAACCTGGTCGCGCGGCAGGATGACGGCGATCAACACGGTGGTCCCCAGAAGCAACGGGACAAAGACAATCGTATCGATCGTGAACAGTGTGAAGGTTTCATCGCCGGTCAGGGGGACAAGAAACCAGGCGGCCAGGGCGATGGCAACCCCCGCAGGCAAGGCCAGCGGCCCCATCCGCCTCCACGGATTGAACACCCCGTCCGGCTCCCGCCCCGCAGGGTCGCCCATGACCCACCTGCCCCTGATGAAATCCCTCCTCGTGTTGACCAGGGCACCGTGGCACTGAATCAACACGAAGCACAGAAGAAACAACAGCGCGAAGGCCCGCACTTCGATCAGGGTCCCCCAGCCGGGGCCGAAAAGGCCAAAGACGATCCACGCCAGGAAGGCGACGACGACCACCACGCCGATAAAGTTGGCAAAGAACTGGAAGGCCAGGTATTTCTTGTGGTCAGGCTTCGGCTTGTCCGCTCTTGCTTGATCGCTCACAGTGCTCCTCCTGATCGAAGTGATTCGAGAAACCCGTGCCACCTCAGGATGCCTATCCACAAGATGAAGTTGCCCCGGGGGAACATCACTTTCTCTCTTCACTCAAAATCAGCCGCTTCTATTTTACCCACCGCTTGTGATCCCACGCCCACTGGGTAGGGTATCTTTCTACATAGGACTGGATCACATCAGTATATTTCTGTACGTGTGTCTTGATGTCCTCTTCCTTGGAGCCGGTCGCAGTGATTTCAAGGGGGTCATCGATAAACAAGGTGTGGGTTATGCCGTCCTGATTTCGCGCCATGAACATGGGGACAACAGGTGCGCCCGTGGAAAGGGCGAGGGAGATCGGGCCCGCAGCCGCGGTTGCCGGTATTCCGAAGAAGGTTACGTCGATCCCACCATCCCTCTGTCTTTGATCCCCATGCAGGACCAGCACATGATTGTTCTTCAAGCTTCTCAGGGATGCCTTGACCGACTGAAACTTTGGCGTCACGTATATTGAATTGTAACCTAATTCTTTCCTTAAACTCTCCAGCCTGTCCTCAATGCTTTGCGTCTTCGCCCCCTTTACGACAAGGTCGACGTGATACCCCTCAACCGCCAATCGGCCCATCATAATAAGGAAGTTACCCAAGTGAGCCGACAACGAAATGACGCCACGACCTAAAGCCAGCGCTTCATCCAGCTTTTCTCTTCCAACGATATGAACATATTCCCTTCTACCTTCCGGGGACAAATAGGTGTAGGGAACGAGTTCAAACCCGCTTCGAACAAAATTCGAAAAGCAGGCCTTGACGATCTCTTCGATTTGATCCGGGGTCTTTTCTTCGCCGAATACCCGGTTGAGGTTCCCGAAGGCACGCTTCCGGTTCTTCGAAATCGCATGGTAAATCAGGCGCCCTATGCGTGCTCCCAAGGCGGATGCCCTTGGGTAATCCACCCACCTTATGATACGGATGAGAATCAAGAACCCGATAGACGTGATCGCATCTCTTACTCGTTTGATTGCCTCTTTCATATCCATTACCGGCTCAGGATGCCCCCTCTGTCGGTTTTCTGATCGGTTTTCCCGTGGGCGTGTGGGAAATGGCATCAACCAGATTGATGTGCTTCGGGGTTTTGTAAGCCGCCAGATGGTTTTGAAGAAAGCCGCGCAATTCGTTTGGATCGATTTCACACCCTTCACAGGGACAGACGTCCATTCCGATCGCTTGTCCCCGGCTGGCGTCCGGCACGGCATACACCACGGCTTCCCTGACGTTCGGGTACTGTGCTGCCGCCGCCTCCACTTCGGCAGGGAAGACGTTGAGACCTCCGGTGATGATAAGATCGTCCAAGCGGCCAAGATGATAGTAGAATCCGTCCTTGTCCTGTTTGGCCACATCCTTTGTGTGAAACCAGCCATCCTGGACGACCCGGACGGTGAGCTCCGGGTTGCCGTAGTATCCGGAAAAGACCTTCGGACCCCGCACGATAAGCTCCCCCGGCTCATCCGGGGGCACATCGCTTCCATGTTCATCCACAAGACGGATTTCAGCCCCGGGAAGGGCTTTCCCGATGGAGCCGATCTCTCGCTCTTCACCCCTGGGGGGCGCAAGGGTCAACAGGGGCGAAGTCTCTGTCAGGCCATACCCTTGGAGCGCAACGGCCGACGGAATCAGCCGTTCCAGTTCCCTGAGAAAACTCACCGGCACGCTGGTCCCCATCAGCGCGATGAATTTCAAGTGTCGTAAGTCATATTTCTCAGGGTTTCCCCGTAACAGCAGCCCCGCGATGGAAGGGACGGAATGGGTCCAGGTGACACGATACTCCTGCATGAGCTTAAGAATGCCTCCCGGCGTGAAACGATCCGTGATAACGTACGAGACGCCAAAGCGGAGGCATGTATTCACAACGACGGGACCGGAAATGTGACTCATGGGAAGAAGGGTAATTCCCCGGTCGATAATGCCCGCATCCCAGAAGTGAACCATGTCGGCCGGGAAGAAGTCGAGTTGCCGGAATGTGACCGGTATGCACTTGATGTCCGACGTGGAACCGGAGCTGTAAAGGAAGAGGGCGATGTCCTTTTCTTCATCCAGATCGGGGAGAACAACCTCGCCTCCGGTGGATGCGGCCATCTCTTCGTAGTCGGTCCAGCCGGATCTTTCCCCGCCGATCCCTACCTTCTTGACCGATGCCGGGATGACCGACTCCAGGTCTTCACTCACTCCTGAGGCACGGCAGAAGATCATCTTGACCGCCGTGTTGACGAGGGAGTTCTTCAATTCCTCGCCCTGGAACCTGAAATCCAAGGGCTGAAAGACAGCACCGATCGCGCCTGCAGCGATATAGAGCTCGACCATCTCGATGCAGTTGGGCAGAAGCGTGGCAATCACGTCCCCTTTGCCCAACCCACTTTGCTTGAAGGCTTTCGCAAGCCGCACGGTTCGCTCAGCCAGTTGTGAAAACGTGACTTCGCCTGCTTCCTTCGATATGAACGCGGTCTTGTCCGGCGAATCCGCCGCGCGCTCAAGAAGGACGTTGTAGGGTATCATGACTCAACGACCTCGCTGATCAGTTCGAGCGGAACGATGTCGGGTTCCCAGGCGATGGTTGCCGCGCCCGAAACGGTAATGTCCTCGCCGGCAAACCGTCCCGAACCCCCTTCCGGTAAATCGGAAATCGGGTACAAGAGGCAGGGAATCCCGTACGCCCGGGCCAGCAACGCGGCCATGTGAGCGCCGTTGATCGCGGTCGCACACTCGCCGTCGGTTTCCAGGTATTGGCTCCATACCGCTCGTATCGGAACGGTCTCGAGCAGAGCCGCCAGCATGTTGTCCGTTACAATCGAAACGCTCACGCCGCTCGAGAGAAGCTCGGGAAGCGCCCGTGCCACCTCCCCCTCAAAGGGTCGGCTTTCGGCAACATACAGGTGGAGATCCCCGGGGTGCCGCGACTGGATCATCTCGAGCAGCGGACGGGTCGGAATTCCCGCCACCAGAACATTCACCGGCCCGCTCCCACCGGACCGGGCCCGGTCGGGGGCCTTTTCATTGCTGCGAGTTTCCGCCGGCCTTTTGCGCATAGCTGTCCATGGACTTCATGTAACTCTTGAATATCTGCAGCGGGAAGGGATTGATGTGTTCATCTTCAAGAACGCGCTGCACGCGGCCTCTGGAAGAATAGAATTCCCGGTTGGCCCAGGCGGCAAGCTTGCCCAGTTGTTCACGGGAGAGATGTTTCGTGCGCAGGACCGGCTCATGGAAATTCCAGTGTTCGTAATCCTCCACCTCGCAGTATTCTTTGAGCTCATCATAGAGCGGAATGCCGGGCACGGGCAGCAGCATCTGGAGGGCCATGATGTCCGGATCGATATCGTCCAGCACGGCGAAACGTTTCTTGATCGATCGGGCGCTGTCATCCGGGAATCCGATGATCCAAGTCATAACCGACGTGATGTGCATTTCGCGCAATGCCCGGGTCACTTCCTTGATTTCGGCAATGGTTGTCCCTTTGCCCACCTTTTCGAGTTCCGCATCATCGGTGACTTCCAGTCCGTAAATGACGCTGCCCAGACCCAGTTGCTGAAGCTCGGGCAACAGGTCAAGCTCGCGTTTCAGGGAATGGGCATTGCCCAGAAACTGAAAGTTCATTTTCAATTTGCGTTCGCGAAGTTCTGCGACGAATTCTTCCATCCGCTTCCGCACCGGATTGAAATTGAGGTCGAAAATGCTGAAGTGATCGATACCGTACTCCTTGTTCAGGAACTCCATTTCATCCACAACATTCTTTCCTGATTTGTACCGATGCTTCTGCCAGTCCTTGTTGCCGCGGGGGTCCATGGTCACCCAGTCGATGCAGAAGCTGCAGCCGAAGGGACAACCGCGGGCCGTGAATATCTCCTGGTATGTCTCGATCCCGTCATACCCGACGTACTTGCTCATGGGAAACAGGTCGTAGGCGGGCATGGGAAGGGAATTCAGATCCTTGATGAGCGGTCGATAGTCGTTGATGACCACTTTGCCGTCAACCCGGTGGCAGAGCCCTTTGATGTTCATGAGGTCCGATGGTTCCCGGGCCAGTTCGGCGCAGAGTTCCGTAAGGGTCATATCCGGTTCGCCGGCGATCACGTAGTCGTATTCCGGCGTTTCGTTGATAATCGCCTCGTAATTGGCCGCAATATAGAATCCGCCGACACAAATCTTGGTATCTGGGAAGGCTTCTTTCAAGCGCGCGGCTGCTTTGCGGTAATGCGTAATGATCACCAGTGTTTCCGTCATCTGGTATGCATCGCCCATATAGATCAGGTCCGGTTTCCGCTGACGGACTTCATCGATCATCCGGGCATGGTCAAATTTCTCAGCCCGGCAATCCAGGGCGTCAACCTCAACCCCCGGTGCATCGCGCCGAACGCTGGCGGCCATCTGGGCATGACTTACGTTGATCGCGCAATGGTTGCCCCAGGTTACCCAGGCCCCCATGGGTGGCTGTAGAAAGAGTACTTTCATGGATGCTTCCTCCTAGAGGAATGAGAAGGTTAGTGGCTGATCCCCCAGCCGGCCGGCAGATCAGCAGGTTTCAGTATCTTTTCGAACGTAATCAGGGCGGCAATATACCGGTGGGGTGTTATATCAAATGCCGGGTAGAAAGCGTCCGTCCCGGCCGGATATACATCCCTGCCCCTGAACCGGACGACCTCCATGCGGTCCCGGTACTCGATCGGAACATCTTCTCCGGTTGCGGTCGTCCCCGGCTCCTGCACAAAGGCGTAGAAGGGGATGCCGAATCGATGGGCCAGCATGGCCAACTGGCGAGTACCGGTCTTGTTGACGATGTCGCCATTCAAAGCGACCCGGTCAGCCCCGGTGATCACCTTGTTGCACCTGCCGGCGTTGAGCAGGGAGGGCACCCGGTTGTCCGGAATCAATGTAACATCAAAACCGTCCAAGCTCAATTCCCAGGCCGTCAGGCGCCCCTGGAAATAAGGGCGTGTCTCGGTTGCGAAGAAAATCAGCTCTTTCCCCTGGGCACGACAGAACCGTGTGGTCAGCAGGAGTTCGCCGCTGGTATTGCAGTGCGTCAGGATCGTATCGCCGTCATCGAACAGGTCCGCCGCAATCCGGGTCCGATTGAGACGCATTTTTTTGATGCGATCGAGTAGCTCCATGATCCGCCGCACGATGGTATCGACGGGATGCGACTCGCCCGTCTGCAGCGCCTCGTCGGTCCAGCCGCGGACCCTGTCGGTATAGCCTTGAAAGGCAAACGTCGGCCGGCTGGCGTTCAAAGCTTCACAGGCCGTATCCATTGCCCCCTGCAGGGTTGCGGAAGACACGGCCTTGCGTGCAGTCAGGATGAGGGCGTAAAAGACAGCGAGGAGTTGACCGAAGGCCCGGGTCTGCATGGCCCGGATCGCGGCAACGGCTCCGTCACAATCGTCAATCCGGATATACTCGACCGTGTCGGGCAGCCTGGATTCATCCAGAAGCATGAAATGATCGTCATGCAACTCGGCAGGCCAGGCCAGCGGGGGGAAATCCATGCTATTTCTTTGATTTAAGAATGCTGATGGCTTCAATCGCTGCGCGAATGGCATGGGTTTCGGCTCTGAAATACTTCGGACTCTGGAAGCCCAGTTCACCGGTAATCAGATTGTCACTGACCGCAAGAATGCCTCCCGCCTTCACGCCCTTTAGCTGGGCGACCGTCAACAGGCTGGAACTGATCATGTCGATGCCGATCGCTTTGAGTGCGCACATTTCTTCGATCATTTGTTTGGTTTCGCGCAACAGGGCATCGGTGGTCCAGATGGCTCCCACATGATAGGTACATTCCAGACGTTCACAGGCTTCCATCAACGCACCGGTCACCACAACATCGGCGGCCGTCGAAAAGGAGTCCGGCACGTAATACCGGCTGGTTCCTTCACCTCGAATGCAGCTCGAAACGATGATCAGATCCCCGATATTGATGTCTTCCCGCATAGCACCGCACGACCCGACGCGGGTCATGTATTCGGTTCCCGCCTCAGCCAGGATTTCACTGATAATTGCGCCCGAAGGCGCATACATACCGGAATTCGCCACAGTCACCAGAGTTTCGTCGATCTCACCCGTGTACATGTCGATGCCGGCGAACGAGAAGTCCTTGACCGGGTCTGTCAAGCGCTTGAGTATCGGCTGAACTCGCTCTATCGGGCCGGGAACAATCGCGTATTTTCCAATTGACCCGGGCTCGAGTTGAACCATCTTCAACAGGTCACCCGCATCCATATGAACATTCTTGGGCATACACATCTCCTCTGTGGAATCTGGCATTTTCGCGGAAGGAACAGCATAGGGTCAGACGGATTTCCATGTCAACGGAGCCGTCACGTCGAAACATGAAAACCTATTGATTTCAACCAGTTGGTTGAAATCAGCGGGGTCTGCTTGATGAGAGGCCACTGCCCGAAATCGATGCTCACGCCCACGTTGGGTCCGTGCATGGTCGTGTCATACTTGAAGTCCGCGTCACCGCCCGACTCGAAGTCCTGGTGTGTAGCGAAGGCGAAAGCGGAAGAATTTGATCGAGAGCTGGACAAGTGCGAAGCGTTGCGAACCGACAACTGACGGATTATAGTACTGTACTTGTGAACTTCGACCCGGCGGATTGGAGATATCCATGAACGATCAAGCGCTTGCCCAGCGTGCCTATACGACGATCCTCGAACATTTCGTTGAGCACGGCCGAGGCCCGCACTACACCGAGTTGGCGGTCTTGCTGGGGATTTCGACGGAAGAGGCCCGACTGGCTCAGGCCGACGCCGTCGAAGGCTCCCGGATCGGCTGCTGGAACAGTCCCCTCACCGATTACATCGGCTCGTGGGCACCCTTCTCCAACATACCGACCCAGTACCTGATCAGTGTCGACGGTGTGCAGAAGTGGTACGGGCAGTGAGGACTCGAGGCGCTGGCCGTGCGCTGGCTCTTCCCGGGACGTGAGGTACGCGTCGACACGCGAGATCTCGCCACCGCCGAACCCATCCTCCTCCGGTTTCGGGACGAAGAGATCCTCGAGATCTCGCCGGATACCGTCGTCGGCCACATCAACATACCGATGCCGAAGTGGGGTGAAGCTGAAACGCCCTTCAACTGAGAACGCATGAACCTCTTCCGGTCGGAAGAGACAGTCCCGGGCTGGTCCCAGACCGCTCCCGGCTCAGAGAAGGAAGGCACCCTTCCCGTTCGGACATGGGCACAAATGTTCTCCGCTGATCTGTTCCGCAGGCGCCTCGACCCCGACTACCTGTCGAAGGTTCCCGAGTACCTCGGCTCCATGATCGCACTGATGGAGGAACTGGGCATGGTGGGCCCCTTCTTCTTTACTCAACGGTGAGGAGGCAGTGTGAACAAAATCGTAAGTTACCGGGTGGAGGAGAACCTTGCCACCCTTACCATAGACGACGGCAAGGCGAATGCTGTTTCCCTTCAATTCGTAGAGGAGGTCAACGCCGTACTCGATCAGGCGGAACAGGACAAGGCCGTGACGATCCTGACCGGGCGGCCGGGAAAATTCTCGGCCGGTTTCGATCTCTCCGCCTTGTCAAAAGGCGGAGAAGCCGCAACACAACTTGTACGGACCGGCGCTCTACTGTGCGCGCGTTTGCTGGGTTTTCCAACTCCGGTGATCATTGCCTGCAACGGTCATTCCCTGGCATTGGGCGCTCTGCTGCTCCTTTCCGCTGACTATCGCGTCGGCACTGAAGGAAACTACAAAATCGGTACGAACGAAGTCGCCATTGGCATGCCGCTGCCGTACTTTGGTGTGGAACTCGCCCGCCTCCGTCTATCCTCCATCCACTTCAGCCGCGCCGTGGCAAATGCTGAAATATACACCCCCCAGGGCGCCGTTGAAGCGGGCTTTCTGGATGTGGTCGTGTCGGAAGAAAGACTGATGGAGACGGCCATGCAATCCGCTCAGGCCTTGGCCAAACTCGATATGGCTGCCCATTACGCGACAAAGCTGAGAGTGCGGGAAAAGGCCCTAAGCACGATCCATGAGGCAATCGAAAAAGAATATGGTGCTTAGGGTTCGCGCAGAAATAACTTCACATTTTCGCATCCCCATGATGAG
>RCNC010000875.1_pt1 | contig 28905 bp, 23 predicted proteins | sample 2041301 | NCBI WGS metagenome assembly RCNC01 (sample SAMN09708231, study PRJNA481090) | Marine sediment metagenome, whole genome shotgun sequencing project. | biome: marine sediment; feature: ocean; material: sediment; isolation source: Sewage treatment plant 13A marine sediment (STP13A) ... | reverse complement strand
AGGAGAAACAATGCCTGATTACCAGCAAGGACCGCCATACGGTAAACATCATCAAGAGCGCATCCGTTCTGCACAACGAAAAGGGTGAAGTCATCGGTGCGGTGGAGACGCTTACCGATATTACCGAGAAGATCCACCAGCAGCAGGAGATCAGCAACCTGCGCCGAACATTTTACCTGGATGAAGGCTATCACGGCATCTTGGGCAAATCTCCGTTGATGCTCAACCTTTTTGAGATGATCGAGAATGTGGCCCAGTCCGATACGCCGGTGATGATCCAGGGTGAGAGCGGCAGCGGTAAGGAACTGGTGGCCCGGGCTATCCACCGGGCCAGCGGTCGCAGCGACAAGTCCTACGTCAAGGTCAACTGTGCGGCCTTGAACGAAAACCTGCTGGAAAGCGAACTCTTCGGTCACGTGAAGGGGGCTTATACCGGAGCGGACCGCACGCGCGTGGGCCGTTTCGAAGCCGCCCATCAAGGGACCATATTTCTGGACGAGATCGGCGACATTCCCCCTGCCATCCAGATCAAGCTGCTGCGCGTGCTGGAGGACCGCAAGATCGAACGGGTTGGGGATAATCGGTCCATCCCCGTGGATGTCAGGGTGATCACCGCCACCCACAAGAACCTCGACGCCCTGATCGAACAGGGGCTGTTCCGGGAGGATTTGTATTTCCGGATCAACGTCTTTCCGCTTTACTGTCCGCCCTTATCCGAGCGCCGGGAGGACATCCCGCTGATTGCCCAGAGCTTTATCCGTCGAAATGCGACCAGCAGCGGCAAGAAGATCATCGGGCTCACTCCCGAAGCCCTCGAAACCCTTACGGATTATGCCTGGCCGGGTAATGTCCGCGAGTTGCGAAATGCCATTGAGTACGCCTTCGTCCTTTGTCAGAGCGGGGGCATCGGTACTCAACACCTGCCCCACAAGATGGTGCACGGCACGCTCGACCCAAAGGCAACCTGTGAACTGGAGCCGGGGTGCGTCAAGGATCGGGAAAGCCTCATACAAGTACTGCGGAAGGCCGACGGCAATCAGTCCAAAGCGGCCAAGATGCTGGGCGTCAGCCGGGTGACCGTCTGGAAGCGGATGAAGAAGCTCGGGATCGATATCAAACAGGATGTGGGCTGACCCCGTCTCTCCAGGTTCGTTAAAAACCGTTGACATTTATACCACGATGTGGCAGATGTGAACGATTGTAAGTATTTTATCGTAAATACGGCATGTTAGTTTCTCATTTCCATCTGGTCTTGGGTGTATTGCTGGCCGTGGCATGGGCCGGCACCTTGGAAGGTAACCATGGGTTGCAGCTATTCAGGAATGGGAAAGTAGAGACGGAAATCCATGAAAGACAAAGAGTTCAGCGCATTGCGGAAGAAACTGGAGAAAACCCAGAAACAGATGGCCCAACTTCTGGGAACCTCCATCAAGGCGATCCACAGTTATGAGCAGGGCTGGCGAACCATTCCCGTCCACGTAGAGCGCCAACTCTACTTTCTGATTACCCGTAAATTTTTCGGCAATAGCGGTGTCCAACCCTGCTGGGACACCCGCTCCTGTCCTCAGGAACAGCGAGAGCAGTGCCCGGCCTGGGAATTTTCCACCGGTGACCTGTGCTGGTTCATCAACGGCACCATTTGCGACGGGACTGTCCACGATTCCTGGAAGGAGAAGATGAAGCTGTGCCGCACCTGTGATGTGTTCAAGGCCACCCTGGCCAAAATCGATCAGGAGTGACGCCGCTCAAAATCGCCACTGTCTGCGTTTGGCAGTATCCCTCGTCACTGCGGTGGTCGATCAGTACGCTGCCTGCGGAACCCGCGATAGCGCTATTCTGAGAATTTTCACCTCTTGGTCCTGAACTTTCTACAGCGCCGTCCAACCATTGAATTGTTAAAGCATCCATCATGAGTGAGTACATCCAGCACGATCAGCAGGGGGCATCGGTGGGCCTGGTGGAAAAGCGGACATTCACTTTCGCCCACGCGCCGGCAACCATGCGACTGGAATGTGGTGCCGCCATCGGGCCGGTAACCATTGCCTATGAAACCTGCGGTCGTCTCAACGAAGACCGGTCCAATGCAATTCTGATTTTGCATGCCCTTTCCGGCGACGCCCATGTTGCGGGCACCTATACTGACAGCGACGACAAACCGGGTTGGTGGGATTTCATGGTGGGACCGGGAAAGGGAATCGATACCAACCGCCATTTCGTGATCTGCACAAACATCCTGGGCAGCTGCATGGGGTCGACCGGCCCCGCATCTATCGATCCGGCCACCGGCAAGCCATACGGATTGAATTTTCCGGTGGTCACCATTGCAGATATGGTGGAGGCTCAAAAACAGCTCATGGACCACCTGGGTGTGCATCGGCTGAATGCGGTGATCGGCGGATCCATAGGCGGTATGCAGGCGCTGGAATGGAGTGTACGCTACCCGGACAGGGTTGAATCCGCCGTGCTCCTGGCTACCACCACCCGGCACAGCGCCCTGGCCATTGCTTTCAACGAAGTGGCCAGACAGGCCATCATGGCCGATCCCAACTGGAACGGCGGAGACTACCACGATGGAAAGAAACCGGACCTGGGTCTGGCCGTGGCACGGATGATCGGGCACCTTACCTATCTTTCCGACGAATCCATGCGGCTCAAGTTCGGCCGGCGGCTTCAGGACAAGGCCGATTTTTCATTCAATTTCGATGCGGATTTCCAGGTGGAGAGCTACCTGCGCCATCAGGGCCGCAAATTTGTGGATCGATTCGACGCCAATGCCTTTCTCTACATCACCAAGGCGGCGGACTATTTTGACCTCGAGCGGCATTACGGTGACGGGTCCGCCGTGGCGGCCTTTGCGGGCGCACGGGCCAGGTTTCTGGTGCTTTCCTTCACTTCAGACTGGCTCTACCCGACCTACCAGTCCCGAGCCATGGTCAAGGCCATGAAAAAAAACGGGCTGGCGGTGAGTTTTTGCGAAATCGAGGCCCAGTGGGGGCACGATGCCTTCCTGCTCCCCAGTGACCGCCTTTCCGGCATCATGAAAGGGTTTTTGGACGGTGACAACGACGTGTAATGCAGGCAACGGTATTCGCTACGACCTTCGGCTGGTGGCTTCATGGATTCCGCAAGGGGCCCGGGTGCTTGGGTTAGGATGCGGTGACGGCACGCTGCTTCACTATCTGAAAACCCACAAAAATGCGGTTTGCACCGGCATCGACATCGATGAGAGCTGCGTGGCCCGCTGTATCGAGCGGGGGTTGACCGTACTCCAGGGAGACATCAACGAAGAGGTCCGGGACTATCCGGACGATGCCTTCGACTATGTGATCCTGGCCCAGACCCTGCAGCAGATTTATGACCCGGCGCCCTTGATCCGGGAGATGCTGCGGATCGGCCGACGGAGTGTGGTGAGCTTTCCCAACTTCAGCCACTGGCGGGTGCGGATGATGCTGGCGTCAACTGGGCACGCGCCAGTGACGCCGCAGCTGCCCTACCAGTGGCACAATACACCCAACATCCGGGTGATCACCCTGTCCGACTTCAGGCGATACGCCCGGCAGGTGGGATTTAGAATACTAAAAGAGGTGGGTATCGATACAGACCGACAGGATCATTCTGGAAAGCGGGTCCGTTTTCTACCGGATCTGTTTGCCACATACGGCCTGTTTCTGATCGCCAAGGAGGACGGTTCCGTATAAAGTCCGATATCTGCGTTACGCTTCATCCCTCGTCACTGCGGCGTACGACAAGTACGCTGCCTTAGGCACCCGCGATAGCGGTATTCTCGGGGCTTGCAAGCCTTGATCTCGAACTTAATACGAAACCGTCGGAAGGGTGACTATTTAGGAGTTCTTCAAGGAGGTGCCGTGAAAATAGTATCCATTGCCGTCAGCCGGAAAAAAGGAACCCGAAAAACCCTCGTGGACCGGGCCAGAGTGATTCTCAACCATGGTCTGGACGGGGATGCCCACGCCGGCCCCTGGCACCGCCAGGTGAGTTTCCTGGCCTCGGAAAGCATCCAGGGGGCCCGGGAAAAGGGACTGGATGTGAATTTCGGGGATTTTGCGGAAAATGTGGCCACCGAAGGCATCGACTGGAAGCATCTGGCTGTGGGGACGCAGGTGAAGCTGGGAACGACGGTCATCGTCGAAGTCTCTCAAATCGGCAAGACCTGCCACAAACCCTGTGCCATCTATTACCAGGCCGGCGACTGCATCATGCCCCGAGAGGGGGTTTTCGCCCGGGTTATTCAGGGAGGTGAGATCGCCTGCGGAGACCCCATCGCGCTTATCGAGACATCGTTTGACGCTGTCGGCCATCCGCATTCGGACAAACAAGCCGGAATTTCGCAGCAGACAAAATAATCACCACAATGTGGTATTTTTTCCTTGACAGAGAGGATTGATCCGGTTATCTTAAGTTCAACACCCCATAAGTATTATTCAATTCCTCTACCCTCGGCGGCTCTGCTACGATACCCCACAACAGCAGAGCCGCCCTTCCTTTTTACAGGTCCGCTACCTTTTACACCAACCCCGGGTGCGAACTGGATCCGTCCGTAAACCATTGTGAGATGGCGGTTTTTCTGTTAATGAAGCCGGAAATGTAAACGAAGCATGGACATCGCCGTGATCCACGTCAGTTCAGAGTGAACCGCGGCGTCCGGAAGGAATGCCCCACTCGATGAAAACATTTGAAGCCCTGTTTGCCGAACTCACCGACAAGGCCACACGCAAGGACCCCCGGTCGGGAACCGTACGTCAACTGGAGAAGGGTGTCCACGCCATAGGCAAGAAAGTGATCGAGGAGGCCTGTGAAGTGTGGATGGCTGCTGAACACGAGGGTCGGGAGCGCACCGCCGAAGAAATATCCCAACTACTCTACCACGTTCAAGTGATGATGATTGCTTGTGAGCTGGAGTTGGAGGATGTCTACCGCCACCTTTAGATTCCATCCACAAAAGGCATCTTTTGGCCCAGGCCGGCGTTCTCGCGCTGTTGCAATCCTCGACGTAGCGCTGCTACGCCTCCGGTTTCAACATCGCTGCGGCCTTGGCCTGAACCAAAATCTACCTTCTGTGAATGAAATCTGATATTCTTTAACCGCTCATATCCCGCCAACAAATCAAGGCAATAATGTGTAATGTACGCTTTGGGCTAAACCGACGACCTTAATTAGGAACCTTAATTTTTATGCTGAAAATAGCCCTGCCCAACAAGGGGTCACTCTCCGAAGACGCCGTGCAGCTGATCCGGGAGGCCGGTTACCACTGCCGCCGTTACAGTCGTGAACTCATCGTGCTCGACAACACCAACCAGCTCGAGTTCGTTTTTCTGCGCCCCCGGGATATCGCCATCTATGTGAGCGAAGGTATTCTGGACATGGGGGTGACCGGCCGGGATCTGGCCCTGGACAGCGGGGCGGATGTGGTGGAACTGATGTCGTTGGGATTCGGCAGGTCCGATTTCCACTACGCCGTCCCCGCAGAAACGGATCTGGCTCCGGACCAGTTTGCCGGAATGCGCATCGCGACCTCTTATCCCCGACTGGTCCTCGAAGACCTGACGCGCCGGGGCGTGGATGCTGAAATTATCCGGCTGGACGGGGCGGTGGAGATTTCCATCCGCCTGGGTGTGGCCGACGCCATTGCCGACGTGGTCCAAACCGGGCGAACCCTCAAGGCGGCCGGGCTCCAGGTGGTTGGGCTCCCGCTGCTGCGCAGTGAAGCCATCCTGGCGGCTCGGACCCGGGACATTGAGCAGCAGGAGCGGGTGCACACCTTTCTGGACCGGATCCGCGGTATCGTCGTGGCCCGGGAGTATGTGATGGTGGAGTACGACATCCCCGAAACCATGCTGGAGATGGCCTGCGTCATCACTCCGGGCATCGAGTCCCCCACGGTTTCCCCATTGAGCAAAAAAGGGTGGGTGGCGGTCAAATCCATGTCCAAAAAACAGGATGTGAACCAGATCATGGACAGCCTCACCAAAATCGGGGCCAAGGGTATCATCGTCACCGACATTCGCACCTGCCGGATATAAGGCCGCGCAAAAAATAAAATGACCCCGGCGCCAATTCCCAAATGCCCTATTTCGGCCACTATCGGCTGTGGGTGATGGAATGAACCCTCCCCGCGGCCCCGGTGAGCCGGATCTCACCTTCGCTCCGACAAGCCGCGGGGAATGCGCTCGCTGTCGCGGTTCAATCCGGCAGAGCCATTGACCGTCAGTGCTTCGGTTCACCATTTTCAGCCCGCCCCTGGCTTCATTGATCCATTTATTGAAAAAACAGAATCGATTCTTATTATTACTACATTGTGGTAATTCGCGGTTAATGAAATTGGCTGGCAATGCGCCAAGCGCCAATAGATTGTTTCAATAAGAGGGTTGGACAATGAAAAGACGACCATCGATATGGATGGCGACGTTGCTGCTTTTGCTGTGGGGCGCGTCCGTGTGCATGGCCTCGGCGGTCATGCCGGTCGCACAGACCATTTCACCCCGTCATTTCAAGGCATTGCTCGACCGGCATCAGGGCGCCCCCGATGTCGTGTTGCTGGATGTTCGCACGCCCAAGGAGTTCAAGGACGGCCACATCCAAGGGGCGTTGTTGCTCGATTATTATTCCAGCGATTACGTGGAACGGCTCAAGGCCCTGGACCGGGAAAAAACCTATTTGATTTACTGCCGCAGCGGCAACCGCAGTGGAAAGAGCCTCGCAATTTTCGAAAAACTGGGTTTTCGCCGTGCCTACCATATGGACGCCGGCGTGATCGGCTGGTCACGCGAAAATTACCCTCTGGTGAGATAGCCAAGGCATTGACAGGCATGTCAGTAAAAGGGGGACATCGCTTTCAATCGACAAAATACAAAATTTTCCAGAGCAGCTTTGGCTGGTGTCGGCCTGATCGTCTTGATTCTCTCCGGCGATGCCTGTTCGAACGAACCTGCTGGCAATGATATGGCAACCGGATTGTCCGAGGGCCATTCGGCAATGGCTGCGGCCGGCAAAAGAGGTGGCAATATGACCGTGGAGGATGAAATTCGGCTGATGGCCCGGCGGCGAGGCGATGACTATCGCCCACGAACCCGACACCTCGACGATCAGGGTCGGGCAATTTACACGAACCGGCTGTTCCTGGAGAGCAGTCCCTATCTGTTGCAGCATGCCCACAACCCCGTGGACTGGTACCCATGGGGGGATGAAGCATTTGACACCGCGCGGCGGCTGGACCGGCCGGTGCTGCTTTCCGTGGGGTACTCCACCTGCCACTGGTGCCATGTCATGGAGGAGGAGTCCTTCGAAGACGAGGAAATTGCCCGGTACATCAACGACAACTACATTGCCGTCAAAGTCGATCGCGAGGAGCGGCCCGATGTGGACGCCATATACATGAGTGCCGTCCAGGCCATTACCGGCCGGGGCGGGTGGCCTATGACGGTGTGGCTGACCCCGGATCGGGAACCCTTTTACGGGGGAACCTATTTCCCGGCCAGGGACGGCGACCGCGGCTCGCCGGTGGGATTTCTCACGATGCTCAAAAAAATCCGTGAGAGTTACCATGACAAGCGAGATCTGGTTGCCCAGTCCGCAGGCGAACTCGCCCGGACGGTTCGGCAGAGGCTGACGCCGCCTGCCGGTGGCCGCCTGCCTTTGGACGGCGTGATGGATCGTGCCGTATCGTCCAGCAAGACACGCTTCGATGCGGTGCAAGGCGGGATTGCCGGGGCACCAAAATTTCCCAGCTCTCTGCCGATTCGTCTGTTGCTGCGGCACCATCGGCGAAGCAGTGACCCGGTCAGCCTGAACATGGCCGCGCTGACCCTGAAAAAAATGGCTGCCGGCGGCATGAACGATCAGGCGGGCGGCGGTTTTCACCGTTATTCCACCGATGCAGGTTGGCTGGTTCCCCACTTTGAGAAAATGCTCTACGACAACGCGCTTCTGGTACCAGCCTACATCGAGGGATGGCAGGCCACGGGGAACCCCCGATTCAGACAGGTCGCCATAAAAACCCTGGAGTATGTGTCCCGCGAGATGACCTCGCCGGACGGGGCGTTTTTTTCCGCCACCGACGCGGACAGCCTGACGCCGTCCGGACACCGGGAGGAGGGTTGGTTTTTCACCTGGACGCTCGAAGAATTCAGCGACGCCCTCGGGGCCGATGACGCCCGGATAGCCGCGGCGGTTTACGGGGCTGACGCCCGCGGCAACTTTGAGGGGAGGAATATTTTATTCCTGCCTCGTGAACTTGACCAGGTAGCCGGAGAACTGGGTTTGTCCTTGGTGCAGCTGGAATCGGACATCGACCGGATCAATGCGGCGCTTTATACTCGCCGTCAAGCGCGTCCGGCACCGCTGCGGGACGACAAGATCCTTGCCGCCTGGAACGGGTTGATGATCTCTGCATTCGTCCGTGCCGGGTTTGCCCTGGACAACGCCGCTTATCTTGACCGTGCCAGTCGGGCGGCGGACTTTATCCTGACCCGGATGATAGTCGCCGGCAGGCTCAAGCGAAGTTTCAAAGACGGTGCTGCCGCAGGCAACGGGTTTCTCGATGACCACGCCTTTTTCATCGCCGCGCTGTTGGATCTGTTTGAAGCAACTGCCGACCTTCGCTGGCTGGATCGTGCCCTTGAATTGGACCGGACACTGGCCGATCAGTTTGATGACCCTGAAAACGGCGGTTTTTTCATGACCGCCGACGATCACGAGGCGTTGATTGCCCGCGAGAAGCCGGTCTATGACGGCGCCCTTCCCTCGGGAAACGCCGTGGCGCTGATGAATCTGCTGCGATTGAACGCCCTGACCCTGGAGCCATCTTATTTGAAACGGGCGGAGAAGGGATTTAGCGCATTTTCCGCCATCATCGAAGCCAATCCGTCGGCTTTCGGAGAGATGCTCCTGGCTCTGGAGGATTTTCTGCATCCGCCCCACCAGGTGATTGTCGTCACCCCGGCGGACGGTGATGCGGCTTCGTTCACGGATCGGTTGAGGGCTTCCTTTCTGCCCGGCAGCTTGGTGATGATCGTTTCAGAATCACGCGCCGGGCAATTGTCGCAGCGATCCCCACTGTTCAGGGACAAAACCGCTGCCGGTGGCAAAACCACCGCCTATGCGTGCCAAAACGGTGCCTGTCAGCTGCCGGTTACTACCGCAGATGCGCTGATGCAACAATTGACGGCATCGCAAAAGTGAAATATGGGCGTTGTGCGGTATTCCGCCTCACTTCGGCGAAGCCTCAATGGCGACTCATTCGTTGGAAATCGAGAGCCTTGACCATTTACGGGTTACGACGCCGTCCCCAATTTGGCGCCTACATGAGGGCCTGATGATGCAAACGGTTGTTTCCCAGATTGCCGTCGCCTTTGCCGCCGGCATGATTCTCAACTTCATGCCCTGCGTGCTGCCGGTGATACCTTTCAAGGTTCAGGCGCTGCTGCGTGAAACGACCGGCACGACCCGTTCACGGGCCCTGGCCGCCGCTGCCCTGCTGGCCGGCAGTCTGGCCTTTTTCATCTTTCTGGGAGCTGTTACCGCCGCTTTCGGATTGATGTGGGGCCAGCAGTTTCAGCATCCCTGGTTCCGGTTCCTGCTATCCCTTTTTCTGCTTGCCGCGGCTATCGCTACCTTCACCGGGTGGTCCTGGCGGCTGCCTCAGTTTGTCTACCGGGTGCCCATGAGCCACCATTTGGGCGCATTTTTCACCGGTGCTTTGGCCGGTGTTCTCTCCACCCCCTGTTCGGGACCGTTTCTGGGATCGGTGCTCGCATTTGCATCCACCCGATCGCCCCAGGAAACCATGCTCATCTTCAGCGCCATCGGCATGGGTCTGGCCTTTCCCTACCTGCTGTTGCTACTGTGGCCCGGCCTGCTGAGCCGGCTGTCTTTTTCCAGCCGGCTGGCTGTAAACTTCAAAACATTCCTCGGTTTTGTGCTGCTGGCTGGGAGTCTTTTTTTTATCCAGGGATTTCTGCCGCCCTTACTGCAGCAGGCCGGCTGGATGGCGCTGGTGGGGGCGGTCGGCGCCTGGTTGGTATTCCTGTTCACCAGCGGTAGACGGGTCAAGCTGAGGCCGGTGCTGATTCTGGCCATGGCCATTGTGGTGGTGGCCGGTTTTCGGAGCCTATCCGTGGATCATGGTGCTGAGAGCATTGCCTGGCAGGCATATTCCGACCTGCGCCTCGAGCAAGCCTTCGGTCGAACGGTATTAATCGAGTTTACCGCAGACTGGTGCATCAACTGCCAAGCCATGAAACGCACCACATATAAAGATAATAAACTGCGGGCGACCATTGAAACCATGGGCGTCCTTACCTTGCAGGTGGACCTCACACAGGTGGATGAACAGCGACGGGCGATTTTCGACCGCTTCGGTGGTCGCGCGATTCCATACATTGTGGTATTGGATAAACAGGGCCAGCCCGTCCAGCGCTATACCGGTGTGGTGGGAGCCGACACCCTGGTTGACGTGCTGAGGTCGATAGACGGTTAGAGCCGCGGAGGTCAGTGATGGCGCAGACAATCGGTTTTGTGGTAGAGACGGGCAATGATGGCCGCGCTACGGTGGTGGCAGAAAAGGGCCAGGGGTGCGGCAGCTGCAGCGCTGTTTCCCAATGCCACGGCGGGCGCACCGCCCGGACCGAAAAGACTCCTGCATTCAACCCGATCGAGGCGACGGTGGGGGATCGGGTGATGCTGACGGTGTCATCCGGGGCCCTCCTGTCCCGCATGGCGGTACTCTATCTGGTACCCGTATTCGGGATGCTGACCGGCGCCTTCACGGGTGCTTTCATGTATGGCGGTGTGGATGGAGCCGACAGCGGCCACAGCGTTGTCTTCGGTTTGGCGGGTTTTATCCTGGGGTTTGTGCTTTCGGTTGCCATTTCCCGGATCTGGTCGACAGCCCGGCCGGTCACGCCGGTCATCACCCGAATCGTCAACAACCGGTCGGCGTCTTCGTCTATCGGCGCGTCGGCAGGTAGTGGTTGTGGCGCTAAGTAGTGCCCACCCAGAAACGGCATCTTTCGGCCCAAGCCTGCGTTCTCGCTCGATTGAGCACGAAGTGAAGCTTCAGCGCTATCCTCGACGTAGTGCCACTACGCCTGCGGTTTCAATTTCACTGCGGCCTTGGCCTGAACCAAAATCTACCATTTCTGGATGGACACTGAGTAGAAGGGTTGTATCATTCTTATCCCCAAGGAGCGACATGGCGAGCGGAACCCCCGAGCACAAAGAGACCTTTGAATCTTTCAAAAAATCCTTTTTCTACGGCAAGCGGTCGGACTTGAGCTTTAAATTCCTGTCACATCTGTCCGATGATCAGGCCACCCGTTTTTTCCAGGGGTTGTTGACCACGCTCGTGGATGCATACGACAGCGGCGATGCGGCGCCGGTTTACGAGCATATCCGCCAGGGTCAGATTCTTTCTTACGCTCAGGAGGCCCGAGCCGTTTACGATACGGGTCCCTTTTCTCCCATGAACGCCTCGCTGTCCCAAACCCGACTCATGCTGCTGACCTCCAGCGGCCACTTTGTCGAAGGCGACGATCCTAACCCGCTGGGGGTGGAGAAAATGACCCAGACGCAGGCGGAGCAGCAGATCATGTCTTTCTTAAAGGAATCTCCCGCGTTGAGCGCCATTCCGGTGGATACGCCGACAGACTGCCTGGTTGTGCGCCACGGCGGCTACGATGTGCGCGGCGCCAGGCGGGATCCGAACGTGAACCTGCCGCTGCAGCGGCTTCTTGAATTATCAGGTGACGGCTTTATTGCCGGGCTCTCCGATCCGGTATACTCTTTTGTGGGGGCCTGTTCCCAGGTCCGCCTGCTGAAAAGGGAGGGCCCCGATTGGGTGCAGCGCTTCAAGGCCCAAAAGGTCGATGCTGCTCTGCTGGTGCCGGTTTGACCGGTGTGCCACGTGTCCGTGGGACACGTTGCGCGCCTGATGGAAGCGTCAGGGATCCCCACCGTGGTGGTGGCCGTTGCCGCCTTTGAGCAGCCGTTGAAAAAGATGGCCCTTCCCCGAGTCTTGTTAACGCCATACCTGCTGGGACGTCCAGTGGGGACGGTGGGCGATGCCCGGACCCAGCGGCGCGTGCTGCGGGCCGCACTTGACCTGCTGGTATCGGCGGACCAGCCGACCATGCGCCACTATCGGAAGTGAGATGTCTCCCCGGCATGGCAAAAAAAACTGTTGCCCGGTCACCTGCCTGCCGATATGATTCGATGAATCAGTTGTTACCATTCAGCGTGCCCGAAGACGGAATCATAACAGACATGCCCGAAGCTACGTCCAAGAAGGATACTGAACAGCACCCACTTCAACCTGGGCGCCGCCCGGGACGAACCCTGTCCCGCGACCTGGTCGTGAGCATCGTACTCGTGGTGGCCGCCGTGTTTGCCATGATCGTCTCTTTCACCTACGGTTACATGTCCCACAAAGCGGAGGTGCAGAGCGCCGAAACCCTGAAATCCTTCAGTGACTACCTGCAGGGCTCGTTGGAACTTTCCCTCTGGAATATCGATGAGGAGGGGATTCAAAAAATCTGCAGCTCATTCTTCGAAAATGCCCTGGTGGAAAAACTGAAGGTGACGGATCAAGAGGGAACGGTTTTTTTTGAAAAGCAGCGTGAAGGCATTGCCCGTGAAGCGGAGAAAAAGACCGCTATCATGCATGGTGAAACGGTGGTCGGCTATCTCGAAATTGCCCTGAATCATCAAGGCTTTCGGGACAAGCAGCGCCAGTTCATGTGGTTCAGCTTAATCACCCTGGCTGCCGTCACCATGGTGCTGCTGGTCACCCTGCGGTTCGTGCTGAAGGTGTTTCTCATTTCTCCCCTGAACCAGCTGATCCAGCGCACCGAGCAGATATCTCAGGGGGAATACGATTTTGTCGAATTCCAGGCACCCCAGCGGGAAATAAGGGCGATTGCCTCCCGTTTCAATACCATGGCTGACCGGATTCGGCGCCGAGAAAAGTCCTTAAGAGACGTCAATCAGCGCCTCGAGAAGGAAATTGTCGAACACCGCGATTCGGAATCGGCACTTTCAAGCTCACAAAAGGAGTTGGATTCAATTATCCGATCGACCCCCGATGTGATTTACCGGCTGGATACCATGGGGCGATTTACTTTTGTCAGCGATGCGATACGGCGTTATGGGGTGACCCCTGAAGAACTGATGGGGCGGCCCTTTATGGAATACATTCATGAAGATGACTGGGAGATTGCCAGATATCGGATTAACGAGCGGCGTACCGGCACTCGAAGTACTCAGCGGTTGGCAATCCATGCATTTGGTGATTACGGCAACCGGGAGCAGAGTGACCCGCAGGCGGTGCAGCGCCGTCCCGTTTTTCTGGTGGATGCCGAGGGACTATACGTTTCCGGCGAGTCCGATGTTAAAGTTTTCGTGGGCACCCAGGGCATTGCCAGAGACATCACCGAGCAGCGGCAAAATGAATCCGCCCGGATGGAGAGTGAAGACAGGCTCCTGTTGGCGCTGGATGTAAGTGGTGCCGGGATCTGGCAGTTGGATCTGAAAATGCGTTCGTTCCGTGTCGACGAGCGCATCTATAACCTGATGGGGTATAGCGAGTCGGATCTGGCCGGGGGCCTGGGATTTATCCGCGAGAAAACCTCCCCGGAAACCTGGGAGGAAATTGAACTGAAATTCAACCGGCACGTGGCCGGCCGGGCAGCGATGTTTGACCATGAGTTCAAACTGCAATCCAGGCAGGGTCAATGGAAGTGGTTTCACACCAAGGCCAAGGTGGTGCGCTACGACAAGGATGGCCAACCGGAAACCATGGTGGGCATCATTATCGACACCAGTGAACGAAAAGAGTACGAGGCCGAACGGGAGCACCTGGAGCTGAAGCTTCAGCAGGCCCAGAAGATGGAAGCCATCGGCACCCTGGCCGGCGGCATTGCCCATGACTTCAACAATATCCTTGGGGCGATCCTGGGGTATTCCCAACTGACCCAAATGCACACGGCGGACAACGCCCGGGTGCAGGGATATGTGGGCAACATCTTTAAGGCCAGTGAACGGGCCAAGGGTCTGGTGGAACAGATTCTCACCTTCACCCGGCAGGGCAAATCCCAGAAGGTTCCCTGCGATATTGCTATCGTGCTCAAGGAGGTGGTGAAGCTGCTGCGCGCCTCGATCCCCTCCACGATCGAGATCGTCCAGAAGATCCCTTCCAACCTGGGAACCGTAATGGCCGATCAGACCCAGATTCATCAAGTGCTGATGAACTTGTGTACCAATGCGGCCCATGCCATGGAGGCCCGCGGCGGAAAGTTGACCGTGACGTTAGAGAACCGCCTGGTGGATGAGAGCACGGCAGCAAATGGTGATGATCTGCCAACCGGTCGCTATCTACAGCTTTCGGTTGGAGACACGGGCTCCGGTATGGATAAACCGATGGTGGACCGGATTTTTGATCCTTACTATACCACCAAGGCGGTGGGTGAGGGAACGGGAATGGGGTTGGCGACGGTGCACGGCATCGTCAACGATCATGACGGCCGTATTCTCGTCGATAGCGTGCCGGGCGAAGGATCGGTTTTCAGGGTTCTTTTCCCGGTGCTGGAAAACCCGGCAGAAGTGGTGTCCAGCCAGCCGGCCTCCTATCCCAGGGGAACCGAACGCATCCTTTTTGTAGACGACGAGGAGCTATTGGTAAAAGTGGGTGTAGAAATGCTCAACGATCTTGGATATCATGCCGTCGGCACCACACGTGCCTCCCAGGCACTGGAAACGTTCAAAGCCCGGCCGGATGGCTACGACCTGATCATTACGGACATGACCATGCCCGGTATGACCGGCGACCAGCTGGCAGCGCAGATTCTACTACTTCAACCCGACATCCCGATAATCATCTGTACCGGTTTCAGCAAGCGGATCTCCTCGGAGCTGGTATCGTCATTGGGCATCCGCGCGCTTTTAATGAAACCGGTCACGGTCCAGGAACTCTCACGGACCATCCGTGATGTGCTGGATCAGCCGGTTGGATGAAAGCTGAGAAAGCTCAAAGCCGATAGCTGAAAGCGGAAGGTATGGTGGCCCACTTGGGTCTTTGGTTAGATGAAGGCGGATTGTTTTTTTACGGCCCCAATGCCGATTTCAGGGCGTCCAGGAATTTATGGTTGGCTTTGTGAAGGGGCAAGCCTGCCAGCGATCGAAGGGTGACCCACCGATGGCCATGGGTGCTTTTCAGACGCACCCGCCCAGCCAGGTGACGGCACACATAGACGTCACCGGTGAGCGTGAAATGGGTATAGGCATGCCGGATCCTCGTCAGCCGTTGGTCAACCGCAAGCTTAAGGCCGGTTTCGACCGCCATCAGTGATTCGATAGCCGCCTTGTCTGTCTTCCCGTCGTCTGCCGGGACAGCCGGGAATTCCCACATTCCGCCTAAAAATCCATCCATCGGTCGCTGGACCACCAGCATTTTTCCTTTTTTCAGGATCACCCCGATGGCCAGATGCCGGTGTGGAATTTTTCGGGATGCATTGCGCTTCGGGTAGTCGGTTGTCGTTTGGTGCCGGTTGGCCCGGCACAGGTCGGGAAGTGGGCAGGTCCCGCAATCTGGATTTTTTGGGCGGCAGACGAGCGCGCCCAGTTCCATAATGGCCTGGTTGAAGTCTGCCGGCTGCTTAGGGCAGATGAGCACCTTGGCCGGCATCCTGAAAATCTTGTGGGCACCACTGCGGTTCACGGGAGTGTCTATTTCTAACAGGCGTGACAACACCCGCTTGACGTTGCCGTCGACCACCGGAAGCACCCGGCCGAATGCGATACTCAGGACGGCGGCGGCGATGTAGTCCCCCACACCGGGCAGGGACCGGAATGCCTCCGGATCATCGGGAACCTTGCCGTTGAATCGGGACGTCACCACCCCGGCTGCCCGATGCAGGTTGCGGGCGCGGGAGTAGTATCCCAGGCCCTCCCACAGCTTGAGTACCTCTTGAATGTTTGCAGCGGCCAGGTGTGCGGGCGTGGGGAAGCGATCCATAAATCGAAGATAGTAGGGTATGGCGGTGGCCACCTGGGTCTGCTGAAGCATCACTTCTGAAACCCATATGGCAAATGGATCCGATGTCGCCCGCCATGGCAGGCGGCGTCGATGGGTTGCGTACCAGCCCAGCAGTTTTTCTCTTACGATTTCCGATTGCATGGATAACTTTTTTGTTTCGGTAGTGTCCATCCATAATTGCCAATCGTTCACAGGTTCAGCGTTCAGAGGTTCAGGGTTCTCCGAAAATCGCTCCTCATTCGCCTATGGTTCTCCGAAGCGTAAGCGCAATAAACGAATAGCTCTATCAAACGCATAGATCCCTTACCGCCTATATGATCCACACCGCCAGCTGGTCGGCCAACTTGAGCACCTTATCGCTGACCCGACCAACGAAATACTCATCGATAAAAGTAATCAGCCCCCGACGGCCCAGGACGACGCCGCCGAAATGGTTCTGCATGGCTTCCCGGACGATGTGGGGCGCGCGGTCCCGGTCCGCGGCCTGGATCTTGATGGAAATTCGGTCAGGAGCCATTCCTTCTACCAGCAGTCTGCGACGGGCTTCCTCTAAGTGGGGACCGATCCGGTGCTTCACGGCTTCGATTGGATCGTCGGTATTCTCAGGGATGAAGAACTCCTCGTCGCCTATCCAGAATTTTCCCTCGTGGCTGATCATACTGTATAGCTGCAACTGGTGATCCGACGTTCCCACCAGGGCAGCGACACACGCCACTCCTTTCATGGCGCCATGGGTACCGTCGAAGGCAACCAGCAGATTCTTCGCATCGGGTTGGCCGCCCACCACCACCACGGGGATATGCTTGATCTTGGCCACCAGCTTCATGGCCGTACTTTTGATCAGCCAGTCTTTGAACCGGCTCCAGCCGGTGCGACCCACGACGATAGCCTGGTAGCCGTCGTAGGATTCCTTGACGATGTCCTGCGTGATTCCCAGTTTCCCGTCCGGGGTCTTGATGCTGATGGCCGATTCGGCAAAGCCCTTTTGCTTAAAGTAGACCACGGCACTGTCCATGGTGTTGGAGATGTCCATCTTCTGTTCGGTGGCCCACCGCTTCAACCCGGTCACCCTGCGTTTGTAATGGGGGTAGGCGTCCAGGTCGGTAAAGAGATCGAACAGCTGGGCCTGCACATGGAAAAGAACAATGTGGGTGCGGTCCGGCGGGAAGACATTGGCGGCGTAGCGGATGGCCCGCAGCGACTGTTCGCTGCCGTCCACGGCCACGAGAACCTTATGGGGGGGAGCGCATTCTTGCACGCAGAACCTCCTGGATTACTTGTTCGTGACGGTTGAAATAATAAAACACCTGCCCATTAGCGACGCAGATAGTATCGCTTCAACGGTGACCCGTCAACATCGGAAACCGTTTGTATCAACCCTATTGCAGGGGTTAACGGGCCAACCCTCCGACCCACGGACGGACGGCATCCGATGTTGTCCTGCAAATTGACTAAGGTCAATGGAAAGCGTTGCGCGAAAAGATATAAAGCACCCAACCTTTTGGTTTGGCATGGGCATGTTGGTCGTGGACACGGTCAAAAAAACAATGAGCGATGACTGTGATCAAAAATGGACGTCCAAAGGTGTTGGTATAAGGTTTGGGGTCATTTGGACCTTGACATTTCACCGGGAAGAAATCATATTTCTCCGAAAGAGCAAGAACGGATCAGTTTTGAAAAGATTTCCTTTGCGGAGATCTTTTTGTGTTTCAAGGGCTTTGAAATGGTGGTCACAAAAAAAATGAAATTCATGGTGAAGCCATGGGGCTGAAGCTTGAAGGTTACGCGGGCAGCGGCACCTTTGCCCATGGGATTCACCCGCCGGGTCATAAAAACCTGTCCAAAGATGCGCCCATCCGGGTGATGCCTACGCCGGATATGGTTGTGCTGTCCCTGCACCAGAACATCGGAGGTCCATGTGCCCCCCTGGTCAAACCCCGACAGACCGTGCAGTGGGGTGAGACCATCGGCAAGGGCAGCTCTTTTGTCTCCGCCACCCTGCACGCATCGGTGCCCGGAATCGTCCAGCGCCCAGTCAGAATGACCCTGGCCAACGGCCGGCACATGGATACCCTGCCAATCAAAAGCGAAGGGGAGATACCATCCGGCCGGGGACTATGGGATGAGATCTTCGGCGGCGATTGGCCCACCACCGACCTGGATGGCTATGAACCGGCCCGGATCAGTCACGATATCAACGACGGCGGGCTGGTGGGCCTGGGGGGTGCGGCGTTTCCCACCCACGTGAAGATCATGCCCAGCGACAAAAAACCCATTCACACCCTGATTGTCAATGGCTGCGAGTGCGAGCCTTATCTTACCTCCGACTATCGGCTCATGGTCGAAGCACCGGCACCCATTGTTGCCGGTGCGCTGCTGGCTGGCCGAAGTGTGGGTGCCACGCGGGTTGTCATCGGCATCGAGGACAACAAGGCACCGGCAATCGCTGCGCTGAAAAAGGCGGCGCTGGGCACCGGCATCCAGGTGGCCGTCGTTAAGACCAAATACCCCCAGGGCAGTGAAAAGCACTTGATCCAGGCGGTGATCAAACGCCAGGTGCCATTAGGCGGACTGCCTTCGGATGTGGGGGTGGCCATGAGCAATGTGGGAACCATGGCTGCGGTTGCCCGGGCCGTGATATATAAAAAACCACTGACGCACCGGGTGATCAGTGTCACCGGCGGCGGCATCGTCAATCCGTCCAACGTACTGGCGCCCATCGGGGTTTCATTCGGCGCGCTGGTCGAATTTTGCGGCGGCCTGACACCCGATGCTGTCCGGTTGGTGGCCGGCGGTCCCATGATGGGATTTGCCTTCTCCAATCTCAACACCCCGGTTACCAAAGGCACAGGCGGTCTTACGGTGATGACCCGTGACGAGGTCAAAGCCGGCGAGGAAACTGCCTGTGTCCGCTGTGGCAAGTGCGTGGATGTGTGCCCCATGAATCTGGTCCCCACCAAAATTGCCCTGGCATCCAGGCATCAGGACATCGCCCTGTCCCGGCGCTACAACATCATGGCCTGTTTCGAGTGCGGCTCCTGTGCGTACACCTGCCCGGCTCACATTCCGCTGGTCCAGCTAATCCGGGCTGGAAAGGCCCGTTTGGCGGCTGCGGACCGGGGTTAACGACGGGGTCATGAAGATCAAACAGACATACAGGAAAATAACGTGAAGACCATAGATGAAACCGAGCCGACGGCACCGGTGATCCACGTATCGCCGTCCCCCCATCTGGTTCAAACGGCGTCCAGCACCCGGCGGATGATGGTGGATGTAATGATCGCCCTGGCGCCGGTGGTGGCCATGTCCCTGTTCGTTTTTCGCGGCTACGCCCTGTTCCAGCTGGCCGTCTGCCTGGGCGGGTGCCTGTTGGCCGAATTGCTTTTCGTAAGCATGCGCGGACGGGCGTCGACGCTGAAAGACGGTTCGGCCATTGTCACCGGTGTCATCCTGGCCATGAGCCTGCCCGGTACGGCACCCTGGTATGTAGGGGCCATCGCCGCCTTCGTAGCGATTGGCATCGGCAAGATCATTTTCGGCGGGGTGGGCATGAATCTGTTCAATCCGGCCATGGTGGGCCGCGCATTCGTCATGATTTCCTTTGCCGGTGCACTGGCCGCATCGGGCTTCGAAGACGTGCGCAGCGCCGTGGACGCCATTTCCCAGGCCACTCCCATGAACGCTTATAAAATGAACGGCGTGGTCGCACCGTTAAACGACCTCTTCTGGGGAACCACCAACGGCAGCCTGGGTGAGACCAGTGCTGCTGGGGGGACTTTATCTGATTATCCGGCGCACCGCCTCCTGGGAGATCCCCGCAGGTCTGCTCGTTGCCGTCCTGGTTCTCGGCGGTGTGGCCGATCTTGCCGGCCCTGCGGACGGCTGGACGGTGTTGCACCAGATCCTGGGTGGTTCCGTGCTTTTCGGAGCTTTTTTCATCGCCACGGACCCGGTAACCAGTCCTCTCACTCCCAAAGGCAAACTTATTTTCGGACTGGGCACCGGCATGTTGATTATGCTGCTGCGGCTTTTCTCCGGCTACCCGGAAGGGGTGATGTTTGCCGTTTTGTTGATGAACGCCCTGACGCCGCTGATCAACCGGTGGACGATACCGACCCCCTTTGGCGGACAATAGTGATGAAGATTTCGTAAGAAATCCGATATCTGCGTTACGCTTCATCCCTCGGTACTGCGGCGTACCGCTTTTTTGGTGGACGATAGTGCCCTTCCAGAAACGGCATTTTGCGGCCCAGGTTGTGGTATCGAGTTTTATATGTGGTCAGATAAGAGAAAAATTCCAATGCTCAAAAGCCAAATAGCAAACCAATCAAAATGCTTAAAATCACAAATTCCAAATCATCGGTTCGACTTCTTAATGGGTTGGGTTTTGAACCGGTTTGAGAATTGGATTTTTTAATTTGGAATTTATTTGAGATTTGGACATCGTGATTTGGAATTTTATAAGTATTTTTAATTTTTTTCAATTGGTTGTCCGGGTAAAGAATGGAAATGGATGTTGAGAAAAAGTTATTCGCCGGTGGCCTGAAATCGAGCAATCTTGTTCAGGCCTGGCTGGTGCTCGTGCTGGCCGTGGGCTTCGGTGTATCTCTGGCGGGCGTTCAGCTGGTGTTGGGGCCGGTAATCGAAGGCAACAAACTCAATGAAACCCTGGAGAAAGTGCCCGAACTCGTGCTGGGCAAATTTCTGGCCGCCAAAATGGCCGGTGAAGATCAGACATTGGAGGTTGTTCCCCGTCAGGTGATTGTAAGCAAGCCGGATCGGAACAAGTTCTACAGCGTATTCGAGGCGCGCTACCAGGGCGACCTGAAAGGGTGGGTGGTGAAAACCAAAGGCCAGGGCTATGCGGACACCATCGAACTGCTGCTGGGGCTTTCGCCGGATTTTCGCAGCATCACCGGCTTGTTTGTGCTGGATCAGAAAGAGACCCCCGGTTTAGGCAACAAGATCATCACCGACGCATGGCGGAGCCAGTTCGTCGATGCGCCGGCGGACCGGTCCCTGGTCGTCATCAAGACGGGGGCCTCACGGCCCGGTGAAATCGATGCGGTGACCGGTGCCACCATCTCATCTAAAAGTGTGACCGCCATGGTTAACGCGGCCATCGGCGACCTGCGGATACCGCTGACCACCACTCCGCCTTCGGACGGGAAAGGAGGCAAAACCAATGGCTGATCTGCCCACCGCGACCGAACGGTTCATCAACGGGATTCTGCCGGAAAACCCGGTCTACCGCCAACTGCTGGGACTGTGTCCCACCCTGGCGGTAACCAACAGCCTCAATGCGGCCATCACCATGGCCGGCGCCGTGGGGTTCGTGCTGCTGTGCGCCAACGTCATCACCAGCTTGATCCGCAACCTCCTCAAACCGCACCTGCGCATCGTGGTCTTCACACTGACGATCGCCACCTTCGTGACCATCGCGGATCGTTTTCTGGCAGCCTACCTTTACCAGATGAGCAAGACCTTAGGGCCCTACATCCCACTGATTATCGTCAACTGCATCATCATCTGCCGCTGCGAGGTGTGTGCCTCCAAACAGTCGCCTTTCGTTGCGGCGACCGACGCTATAGGCCAGAGTCTGGGATTCGGCCTGGCCCTGTCCAGCATTGCCGCCATTAGAGAGATCTTGGGTACCGGATCCCTTTTCGGACTGCGGGTCATGCCGGCAGCCTGGCCGGACTGGACCATCATGGTCCTTCCTCCCGGCGCCTTTCTCACCTTCGGCCTGCTGCTGGGAACCGTCAACTGGATTGTCGCCCGCAAGGGTGGCAAGAAGATCACGTAGTATCTTAATGCGGTTCAAATTTCCAAACCGTTGGTTTTTGCCCTTGTTTGAGATTTAAAGGTTGTAGTTTGGGTTTTATTTGAGATTTGGTTTTTGTAATTTGTTATTTATTTAGGATTCGGTACTTGCAATTTGTTGTTTCCAGTTTGTCCGGCGCAGGAAGAAAAGATCAAATATGAACTATCTTATCGACATACTGCTCATCGCCCTGGGCGCGGCCCTGATCAACAACTTCGTTTTATACTATTTCGTGGGCATCTGCCCCTTTATCGGTGTGTCCCGGCACGTGGGCATGGCCGTGGGCATGGGGTGCGCGGTGACTTTCGTCATCACTATCGCCGCCTTCATCTCATGGACCATCACCACCTTTGTGCTCATGCCCGGTGCCCCGCTTTCCCGGTTGGCGGCGGGCCTTTTCTTGCCGGCTGAGACAGCGGCCCGGGTGGACCTGACCATTTTGAGCTACATCGTCTACATCTTCGCCATCAGTGCGTCGGTGCAGTTTGTGGAAATGTATGTCCGTCGTTTTTTCCCCTTGCTTTACAAGGCCTTCGGTGTGTTCTTGCCATTGATCACTACCAACTGCGCCATTCTTTTTGCCTGTCTGACCATCATGAGCCACGTGGTGGGGGCCGATAATCCGGCAGACCGGTGGGACCTGGGCCGGTCCTTGACCCTGGCCTTTTTCGGCGGGGTGGGGTTTACCATGGCCATTGTCATCATGGCCGGCATCCGAGAGGAGCTGGAGTTGTGCGATGTACCCAAACCGTTTCGGGGCGCCGCCATCACCCTGGTGGTGGGAGGAATTCTGGCCATGGCATTCATGGGGTTCACCGGCGTGGATTCGGGTCTCCGGGAAGCCATGACCGCCAATCCGGCGGTGACGAAAACATCCACATCCGTGTCATCTCCTGAGTCGCGGCAAGAGAAGACCCTTATACAGGCCGTCGACCTTCACCCGTCTTCAAGACCGGATGAAGGTCCGGCCCATGTAATTCTGGGGGAATCATGTCCTGGGTAATTGTCGGACTGGCCGCCACAACCATGCTCGTCATGGGGCTGGTGCTGTCATTCGTGTTGGGTTGGGCCAACCGGGCCTTTCATGTGGAAGTCGATCCACGGGTGGATGCAGCCATCGATGCGCTTCCCGGGGCCAACTGCGGCGGCTGCGGATACGTGGGTTGCGGCGAATACGCCGAGGCTGTTGTACTGGATGATGAAGCGGTAAATCTGTGCACCGTGGGCGGCAAAAGCTGCGCGGAAGCACTGGCAGCAGTCATGGGGGTGGCAGTTGCCGTCAGTTATCCCTGGCGACCGGTGATCCACTGCGGCGCCCGATACGGTGACCGGCTGGGGCGAAGCCCTTACATCGGCGAGCAGCGCTGCGGGCCGGCCAACCTGGTTACCGATGTCCAGGGGTGCACCTATGGCTGCCTTGGATTCGGCGATTGCACCCGGGCCTGTAATTATGACGCCATCCATATTGAAGACGGGCTGGCCCGGGTGGATTATGAGCAGTGCGTGGGCTGCGGCGCCTGTGCCAAGGTATGCCCCCGCAACATCATTACCATGGCGCCCTTCAAAAGCGAGCGAATGCTGGTGGTGGAGTGTTCCAACCACGATGCCGGCAAGGACGTCAAGTCAGTCTGCAAGGTGGGGTGTCTGGGCTGCCGGGCCTGTGAGCGGACATCGGGTATGTTTACCGTGTTAAACAACCTGTCCACCATCAACTACGACAACTACACCCTGGACAACCTGACCTCCGGCCTGGTGGCAGCCAAGAAGTGCCCCCGCAACCGGTTGGTCTTCGTGGGCATCCCATCCGACAAAGACATTCTCGCCGTTGCCGGTGAAGAACTGCCCGATGTGATCGAACCGGATTTCAAGACCAGTGTGGATGATACGGAGTGGCGCGGGTAATTTATCGATGCATGTATAACTCGAAGCCCAAAAGACCATATCATCTGAAAGTGTTAAGAAACGAGACAACTTGACAATGTTGCAATCTAAGAAATACTTGAACAGACACATAAAAATGATGGTATCTGCAATTGAGTAAAACTGGTTCTATTCTCAATCAATCTGTAATTGGGTCAAAGTTGAGATATGGTATTGGTATCTGCAACCGCGCCTGAACTGATTTCGCATGGACGGAATTTGGATATCTGCAATGGGATGGGGTCGGGACTGACTTGGAATAGGTTAGAGCCATCCAAGAAATCCGAGTACCGAGATTTCTAATTTTCTGCGCTAAGGGCCATCGAGAATGGACCCAAATTTGCTCGTCGGAGATGGCTGTCTATCGCAAAAATTAGATTCTGAATATTTCGAGCGAGGTAATCATGTGACTTGGATTCCAAACTTATAGTATCTGGCTTCATTCTGCCGGATGCATCGTAGCTCATCGCCGTGAAAATTTTTCTTGATGATCATTTTTTCCGTATCATCCGGAAAGGTCATTCAATTGGTTTTCTTGGATATGAATCATATCATCTAACTGAGTCCAAAAGTGAAGACAGTCTGTTTTCCCTTAAGCAGCCTTTCTCCATTCGTACCGGAGGCCGCCCGGGTCCTTTGCGCCGGGACTTGGACTTCCAGAACAGCTTGAATCCCTTTCGATGCCACCGAATGACCGTTTCGGGTTTGACGATGATTAATGCCTCTTGCCAATTGCCCCAAAAGCGGGAAAGCAAGACCCAGAAAAGACGGTCTCGACTGCGAAGTTGAGGCCGTTTAATGGAGCGTTTCATGGCGGCCAGCTGCTGGCGAAGGGCAAGGTTTTCCAGAGCAAGATCAGATGTCTTTTCAGACCCCAAAAGTATGTTACAAAGCAATCTTAGAAGCTTCTTCATCATGGATGAAGACTTTTCAGGATTATGCGAAAAAGTCAATAATTTCAGTATAGACTGATTTTTGCGAGGTAACAGACCCTTAATCTTTGTTCATGTTGTCTCTTCTTAAGAAAAGACATTCTTAAATTCTTTTTCCGCCTTAGCCGTGCCGATAAGAATCAATTCTTCGTTCTTCTTTAACTTAACAGTTGGATCAGGATTTATGTTGAAAGAATCTCTGGAACAGATTGCAATTACGTTACACCCCGTCTTTCTTCTTATCTGTTTTTCAGCAAGTGTTTTTTCTATTAAAGAAGCAGGAACATGTGCCTTGAATACATTTAATCCTTCAACCAGCATCAGGCTTTCATCCGGTTTAAGAATGTTTAGAATTTTGCTTGCCCCCATGGAAGCATATGACATGACAATGTCAGCCCCGACTGAATAAAGCTTACTGATATTGCGCTCTAGGTTGGCCCTGCTGTTAATCTGTATATTGGGTCTTAATTCTCTGCAGTAAATAGTTAGGTAAATATTTATGTCATCATCGTGGGTAGTGATAAGCACGGAGGGTGATTCTGCAGAAATGCCGGCCCGTTCCAGTATATGAAGATCGGCTGCATCTCCCAAGATATATTTATTATTGTCTTTTATAGAATTCCTGTTCTTTTCCACAACACGGTAATCAATTCCAAGTTCTTCTAACGTTTCGGCAGCGGCCTGTCCGACCCGGCCCCCTCCCAATATCACAACAGGAGCTGCATAAGATCGGGAACTTCCGACAAAGTCATCGTACCTTCTGAAATGTTCTTTCGATCCTGCAAGCAAAAGGATAGAATTAGGATGAATAAGGGTTTGTGGTCTCGGAATCTCAAATTTCCCTCTCTGCCATGTTCCGACCACAATAACACCTGTATTCTCACGAAGCCCGCTCTTTATGAGTTCCTTTCCTTCATATGGTGTATGGGCCGCATAGGCTTCAGCGATAAGGACACCCCCGATAGCGCCGACTATATTGGACTGTGTAGACACTCCAAGAGCATGCTGCGCCATCGTAACGCCCAGCATCTTCATAAATTGAAAGACGTGCGTTGCTCCGGCAAGTTCAAGGATATCAATCGAATCGTATGCATCTGCAATGGTAACAATGGGAACAGATTCCGAGACTTCCCGTATCGTGGCAATAATGTTTGTATTAAGCATGTCATTATTATTCACAAAAACGAGGGCGGCCTTTTCTACCCTCAGCTTCCGATAGGTGTCAGGCATATCAAGTTCTCCGATAACAACCTTTACACTCATATCCAGAAGTTCTGTCGCAGCCTGCGTGTCCTGCACGGCAACAGCGTAATTAAGCTCATATTGGTTCAGTTTCCTTATAAGGCTCATGGCGATAGATCCATAGCCCGTCATGATTACATGGTTCTGCGAACCTTCGGGCAGTTCACGCGGTGTTCGTGACTGGGCCTGCGACTCCAGCCAGGGTGCATAAAAAAAGCGTATAAAGGTAAAGGGGAGCATGATCAGCAAGTAAACGATACCCGATAAAAGAACAATCAACGAAAATGCACGACCCAGATCGCTTACAAATGTAATATCACCAAAGCCGAGTGTTGACATGACAGTCAACGTCCAGTAAAAGCCTGTTATCCAAGAAAACTGTCTCCCTTCATACTCCATAATAAAATGAAAAAGGATACTGTAGATCGTTATGGTCACAGCAATAACAGCCAGAAACTTGCTAAGTTTCCGTAGATTCATTCTCATTGTCTTATTCTGGATAAAGTAGATCAGTTGGGAAGGTAAATATTTCATCGATAGGATCCTTTGCAATCATTATGATGCAAAATTCAGTATACGTCAATAAATCAAACTGTTCCAGATTTGCCAGAGAAAGTTTTCCCGATCGGCATATATCCTTGTGGGGCAGGTTTAAATATTGAGATATTTTCAGCAATTTCCTAACCGGGAATTGCTAAGTTTCATTAGCGTTTTCATCATGGATGAAGACGTGGCATATACCTTGCCATAGGTTGCCGATTAAGAAGATCGATGGATAATTCCAAGCACCACTACATATGGTAGTCAGACGAAATCCCTGTTCGGTGCAGATTACATTTGGAAAAAGAAAATATCACATAAATACGGTGGACTGAGATGTATTGAGAATAGCTTGGGCCGGTCACTGTTGTGAAATGTTGTGATATACGGGCTTTGATTCAGCCACCGGATTTTATAGGTGCATAGAGATATGTAATGGATATCTGTAAAATAAAATGATGTCTATAGGTTGCGATGCCTCCAACTGATCACCAGCTTCGGCAATGACAGCGCCACAGAGATACTCTCAATATATCTCCACTCAACACAATTGCAGAGAATACGCAGACTACAAAATGTAATCCTAACCAAATCGGTTCTATGCCAACCACTACATCTTGAGCCCTTCCTGATCAATTATCGTCCAACGTGTTTGTAGGCGATCAAAGTTCAGCACATACTTTTACCTAAACTGAGCGATTTCACTTTCGAACAGCGCTATTGGGCCAAAAATCCGGCAGTAAAATCATCCGGAGCATAGTTGTCGGTATTACCGCTTCAAATACTCACTCGGTATCATAATTTTCCGGTTATCGGCTCAAATTTCGCTGTTGACGGGCGCACTGCTCCACCGGTTTTTCAGTGGCAATCGTTTCTCGGTGCCAGTTATCCGATAATCGGCGCTGTCCGGCAGCGGTTGAACAACTCGGGCAAACCCAATCGCTCCAAACAGGATTGGGACACCTTCAGGATCGTTTCCCCGCTATGGGAAACGATCTTGCCGGCGATATCGATCAATCGTCGGCGTACCGTGCTGGCATAGGAGCCGATCGATAGCACCGGGGCGCTGACATCTTCCTTGAACGATTCAAGCAGAAAATGACCCACCAGCATCATATAATACCAGGCCGCGTTGGGCGCAAACCGCTTGAAGGGCAGCTGCTCATGGCCAAAATCCTTGATGGCCCGGTTGGCCAATTCGTCACTGCCGCGTTCGTGGTAGCAGGCCACAAGCCTATTGGCCGTCAAATAGTCTGTCGCTCCTACTTTTTTGAGCATCCAGTCGATGGCCCGGCCTTGGCCGATATTGGTGACGATTATTGTATCTGGTCGGCAACCCGGAAGATAAAGCTGGTTACGATCATCATGCATCAAACGACAATAGATGGCTCGTCGAAACCGCTTCCAATTCCCTTGCCGGCAACCGAACTCGGCATATTGCCAGGATTCCTTTTTCGTGGATTCAAATCGTTGCCACCGGTTTTCATCCCAGTTGGCGGCTATCTGTTTGATGTTTTCGTACATCTTGCCGCCACACACATAACCGACGTGAAGCGTCTCACACAGATTGAAAATCTTTTGGTCGAAAAAACCGCTGTCCATACGAATGATGATCGGCACGTCCCAACGATAGTCTCGTTTGATTTTAATGACCATGTGCCGAATCATATTCAGCACGGTATCGCCGTGATTGGAATGCTTGTCTCCACCGCGAAATACAGCATCCACGATGAAACGGCCCCAATTCATCTGCAGGGGTTGGAATCCCTTTTTCTTCTTGTAGGTCGGCTTGACACCCTGACGGCACAAGGCATCATCGTTATCCATGACCATCGTATCGATACCCAGTTCGATGATCTCGGGGCGGACAATCTGCAAACGCCAGAGAAAAAGGGTTTGCAAAAGCCGACGGAACAAAAACACCCGCGTCCAGGCAAAGGCCTTGAAAAACCGTTTGACCTGATGAGAAGAGGCCATGCCCGCTTGATCGGTCTCGATGCTGCCGGCATATCCCTCATCTTGGGAAATCTGATCGAAATAGGTCAATCGCCGACTGGTACCGTCGACGAAAAAGCACAGCACCTGCTTGAAAAGCTCTGTAATGGCCAAGCCTTTGCGGTTTTTACGGATGGAGCCGAACCAGCGATCGAACCAGTCGAAAATCTGAATGCCGTGCAGATACGCCACGAACAGGGTCAGGCCCGCCCTGCCGGTCAATCGGTCGGAGGTGGCTTCGATACGTCGAATTTTCAGTTCATTTTTTCGGTAATTTTTGCTATGCTTGTTCATAGAGTCCTTTACCTATTGGGTGGAGTTATTCTTGTTATTACCGTGGTGGGTTTTAACAAGTATTATAACACATTACCCGATTTTAAAGGACTCTTTTTTTCTGAAAATCGCCT
>RCNC010000360.1_pt1 | contig 28921 bp, 22 predicted proteins | sample 2041301 | NCBI WGS metagenome assembly RCNC01 (sample SAMN09708231, study PRJNA481090) | Marine sediment metagenome, whole genome shotgun sequencing project. | biome: marine sediment; feature: ocean; material: sediment; isolation source: Sewage treatment plant 13A marine sediment (STP13A) ... | reverse complement strand
GAAGGCGGGGATCCAGTCCCACAATGAGGCGTACTTCCTGTACGTTGAATGACGAGGGATGAAGCCGAACGCCGCAGATGGGACTTTTTTGAACAGCCTCCTAGGGCCCAGAGAGGGATCGAGAAGGATGTCCGAAGAGAGCACGATTGCCCGGCCGGCAGGGACGGTCGCCTTCTTCACCTTCTTGAGCAGGATCCTTGGCCTGATCAGGGATATGGTCGTGGCGTTCTCTTTCGGTGCGGCCACCCAGGCGGATGCCTTCTTTGTCGCCTTTCGAATCCCGAACATGCTGCGCAGGATGGTTGCAGAGGGGGCCCTTACGGCCTCCTTCCTCCCGGTGTACGTGGATCACCTGGAGAACCAGGCCCCGGAAGAGGCCCGGAAGGTCGTCGATATCGTCTTTACGATCCTTACCATCGTCCTCGCGCTCATCACCCTGATCGGCGTGGCCCTGTCCCCCTGGATCATCCGCCTCTTTGCACCCGGGTTCCTGAGCGTCCCCGGGAAATTCGAATTGGCCGTCTCCCTGAATCGTATCGTCTTCCCCTACATCTTCTTCGTCTCCCTCGTGGCCCTCTGCATGGGGATCCTGAACGCGAAGAGGCACTTTGCCGCACCTGCGGCTTCCCCCATCCTCCTGAACGTCTTCATGATTCTCGGGGCCTTGTGGCTCTCCCGATGGTGCAACCCGCCCATCTACGGCCTGGCCATCGGCGTGGTCGTGGGCGGCCTTTTTCAGTTCCTCCTCCAGCTGCCGGTCCTGGCGAGTAAAGGGGTGCGGTTCCGGCCGGACTTCTCCTTCCGGCATCCGGCGGTCCGGCGAATCGGCCTGCTCTTCCTGCCCGCCGCCTTTGGGGCGGCCGTCTACCAGCTGAACCTCTTTGTCAGCAACCTGTTGGCCTCCTTCCTGCCCGGGGGAAGCATCTCGTATTTATGGTATGCGAGCCGGTTGCTCGAATTTCCCCTGGGCGTGTTCGGGATGGCCTTGGCCACCGCCGCCTTTCCGAGCTTGAGTCAGCAGTCCTCCCGGCAGGATGCTTCCCGGTTTCAGCTCATCTTCGAAGATACGCTGGGCTTGATCACCTTTGTCACCCTCCCCGCCATGGTCGGCCTGATCCTGCTGCGTCAGCCCATCGTGGAGGTGCTCTTCCAGCGGGGGGCCTTTGATGCGCTGACCACCCTCCGGACGTCGGATGCACTTCTCTATTACTGCATGGGTATGTGGCCGATTGCAGCAGGCAGGATCGTGGTCTCGGCCTTCTACTCGGTCCAGGACACCCGCACACCGGTGAAGCTTGCTTTCGTCGCCTTTGTTGCCAACGTGATCCTGTCCCTCCTCCTGATGGGCCCGATGCGCCACTGCGGACTGGCCCTGGCGAATTCCCTGTCCGCACTCCTGAATGCGGGGATGCTGTTCTATTGCTTCCGGGAAAGGATGGGCGTGTGGGGGCTCGGATGGGTCAGAGGCACCGGGGTGAAGGCCTTCTGTGCCAGCGCGGTCATGGCATTTGCACTGCTGGCCCTCAAAGGGGTTCTGGGCTGGGACCCGGCCTGTCCGTTCGCGTGGAAGTGCCTCCGGCTGGCCTTATGGATCGCCGCAGGGGGGGGGGTCTACACCCTTGCCTGTATCGTCCTGCGCGTGAAGGAACTCGACACGATCACGAACTCCCTGCGCGGTCGAAGCTAGAGAGGGTCTCCTCGGCTAATCGGTCCGCTTGATCTCTTCCCACAAGCGGTCGAGTTCCTCGGACGGCAGGTCTTCCAGGGCGCTGCCTTCCGCTCGCGCACGTTGTTCGAGAAGCCGAAACCGGGCCAGGAATTTTTCGTTGCTCTGCTGGAGCGCCTCTTCCGGGTTTTCCTTCACGTGTCGAGCCAGGTTGGCAAGGGAGAAGAGAGAGTCTCCGATCTCTTCCCGGATCTGCAATTCGGATTCCGAGTCCAGGGCCTGTTCGAGTTCGTCGATCTCCTCCCTGATCTTTGCCAGGACCGATTTGGGTTCCGGCCAATCGAGGCCGACCTGGGAGGCCCGCTGACCGAGCCGATAGGCACGCTGGAGAGCGGGGAGATGCCGGGGAACCCCCTCCAGATGAGACCGCGGGGTGCTCCCCTCGGCCTGTTTGATCTTCCACCAGTTTCTTCGTACCGCTTCCGGATCCTCGGCTGATGCGGAACCGAACACGTGAGGATGGCGGCGGACCATCTTGCCGTGAACCGTCTGCAGCACGTCCTGCATGCCGAATTCCCCCATCTCTTCCGCCATCTGGACGATGAACACGATTTGGAATAGGAGGTCCCCCAGTTCCTCCTGCAGCTTGGCAGGCGTGGATTGGTCGATGGCATCCAGCACCTCGTAACACTCTTCGAGAAGATACTGCTTCATGTCCGGGATCTTCTGTGCCCGATCCCACGGGCACCCGTCAGGGCCCCGGAGCGTACGAACGAGGTCTTCCAGCTTCTTGAGGCTGGCCATCGCTATTTTTCCCCTTTTGCACAAGAGATTGCCCGTTTGTGCCGATCATAGTCATGATTCACGATAGTGGCTTTGGGGGGGGATGGCAACACAAGGGCCGGACACGCGGCTTGGAGGCCGCAAAATGGAGGAATCACTCCCTTGGTGGGCCCTGGCGTGTGTTATATTATAACAGCGTTATTACATATTGAGCTGCACCCGGGTGAGAAGGAACGCCCTTTGAACCGATTGAAACCGAGAAGACTGGGGGTCTGGGGCCTGTTATTCGCGCTATTGCTGGGCGGAAAGGCCCTGTGGACCGTCCCACATCTGATGGCACAGCCCGCCCATCCCGGTGCGATCGTCTCGGGACCGGGAAGAGTCGGTCTGGTCTCGGAGCCGATAGAGGAGCCGGCACATTTGGGTGGTGACCGTATCGGTAAGTTAAAGGCCCCTGTCCAGCCGGCGGAGGAAGGGTACGGGGTCGTGTACAGGTCCGAACAAGGTGCGGAATCCACCGCCCGGGAAGACCGGTTGCAGGACGAGGCCCCATCCGTATGGCGCGAAGAGGCCGAATACGACGATTCGGCCCTTGGGCCGGAGCACGAAGGCCTCGTCGAGGAAGAGGAAGCAGAGTACGGGATGTTCGAGGAGGGGGACGATTCTGCTAAGGAGTGGATCGATGAAGGGGGAGAGCCCGGGGAGGCGTATGCGGACGGGGCTGTTGTGGTACCCTTCGGGGTGCCAGGAGACGTGGGAAGGGTGGAAGAAGAGAAGAACAAAGGTGTGGTGGGGATGCAGAAGGGCCTCCTGTTTGGTCAACGCCTGTCCGCGGAGAAGACCTCTCTCGGGTTGAGCCCGGATCGTTACCGCTATCCGGACCAGCTGATGGAGCCGCTCTGGACCCACTGCCTCGCCGTGCTCGAAGACGGCTCGATTGCCCCCCTGCGATCTGCATTGAACCGTCTCTACGAGGCGAAGCTGGACGCCGGGTTTCGCAACATGCCCGACTATGCGACGTTGTTGGTCCGTCGGGCGTACCGGCTGTTCGAGGAGGGGGATTTCCTCGAGGCCCGGCTGGTGGGAGAGGCGGCCTACAACCTGGCGCCGGAATACTATCCGGTATCTTCGGCGTTGTCCAACCTGGTCAGGATGGATCCTCAGCGAGGCGTTGGAAGGTACCTCCATTGGAGATGGGTTTCGCTGAAGCAGAGGATTCATGACTTCCTGTGGCAATTCACGACGGCAGGCAAGGTGTTTGCCCTGGGTCTGATGGCCCTGTACTTGTTCTTCCTCGCTCTGGGCTTCTATCTTCTCGGCCGGTATGCCAGGGTCCTGTTCCATTTTGTCCACGAGCGACTGCCTGTGGGTCCGGTCGGCATGGGCGCCGTGGGCGCTGTTCTTATGGCGACCGTGGTGGTTCTGCTCTTCCTGCCCGGCCCCTTCTGGGTGACGGTGTTTCTTGGATTCGTGACGGGCAGATTTGTCCGGCGGTGGGAGAAGGCCTGCTATACCCTGTTCTTGTTGCTGTGGGCAGTGTCTCCGTGGCTCTTCAACCAGACGGTCTGCTTCTTCTCCCCCCTTTCCGATGCAACGAATTCGATACAGCGGTGTACGCAGGGCGAGTGGAACGCGGCAGGTGAGGAGGCGTTGAATGCGGCTGTTCAGACGGATCCGGGGTCACTGGACCTTCAACTGACCAAGGCCTTGGTGGAGAAGAGAAGAGGGGACTATGAACAGGCCGCCCGGGTTCTCCGCAGGGCGCTGCTCGCGTACCCGCAAACGGGTAGCCTCTGGAACAACCTCGGTAACCTGCACGCCATCCGGGGAGACCTCGAGGAGGCGAAGGCCGCATACCAGAAGGCCGTCCTTTATGGGAACGGGTCGGCTGCACCCCACTACAACATGAGCCAGCTTCTCCGCAGGGAGTTCGCTTTCTTGAAGGGAGCGCAGGAGTACCAGACGGCTCGCAGGATCGATGCGGAGCGAGTCGACTACTTCACGTACATCCACAGCCCGAACCCGAATCGTTTCTTTATGGATGAAGAGCCCCGGAAAGGTGCCTTGTGGCGTCATGCCTTCTATCGCGATACGGAAACGGAGCGTGCGGCTGATGACGTCTGGCGTTCGACCGCCGCGGGGATTCCCCTGCAACAGGCGACCTGGGTCTTCCTCGCTCTCACGGGGGTCTACGTTCTGTTCGTTGCCCGTCGAAGAAGCGGACAGGAACCTTTCGCCTGCTCAGGGTGTGGGAAAATCGTCTGCGGAAAATGCGATAGAGGCGCGGAAGCGGGGGGCCTTTGTTCCCCGTGCTACCAGGCTCTCTACCAGAGGGAAAACATCTCGAAAGAGCGAAGACACGGCCAGATTCGAAAAATGGCACGCTTTCAATCCAGACGGTCCCGAAAGCTGCTCATTGTCAATCTCCTCCTGCCGGGTCTCGGATTCAGCCTTCTGGAGGAAAAACCGCGAGGGATGTTGATTCTGTTCGGTTTCTTCTTTTTCTTGCTGCTTACGGGCTTCTGGGGCAACATGCTCCCGGTGCCGATGACGGTCTGGGAAACGGGCGGATCCGTCTTGAGGATCCTCGCCATCCTCCTGCTGATCCCCCTCTATGTCCTCATCCAGCAGAAATTCGTGACAAAGCTCCGAGCAAGGAGATAGAAAGCCATGCCGTTGCGAGGTGATCTGAGAGAATTCGGCGTCCCTGAGATCTTCCAGCTGCTCGAACAGCAGGCCAAGACCGGATGTCTGAATGTGAAGACAGACATCAAGGAACTTGAGGTCTATTTCCGTGAAGGCAGGATCGTTGGGGCCTTCCCCGGTGGCACGGACCCCTGGGATCACCTGGCAGGGATCCTCTTCCGGGTGGGATACCTCTCCGAGGAAGATGTTCGGAGGCTCAACAAACGACAGGCAAACGACCTGACGAGCTTGAAGGAGATCCTCCGGGGAGAGACGTTGCTCGGGCCCAGGGAGATCGATGTGCTGCTGCGGGAACACATCGAGGAACTCCTTTTCCCGATGTTCCAGAAGCGCCGGGGGGAGTTCTTTTTCATTCAGGACAAGACGCTCCAGTCCGATTGGGAACTCCGGGAGCCGTTGGCCGCAGAGCCCCTGGTCCTGGAGGGGCTGCGCAAGTCGGACGAATGGCCTCTGTTGAAGAAAAGGATGGGTTCCTTTCAAGAGGTCCCGCAACGTCAACTAGCCTTCCGAGGGTCGGGGCGACTCTCCTTGAAGAAGCGAGTCCGGGCCCTGTGGCACACGGTGCGAGGCGCGGAAGAGGAGGACGTGTCCGACTGGCCGGAGGAGGATTCCCTTATCGAGGGAGAGCCCACACTGTCTTCCGCTGAGAAGGCGGTCTACAGCCTCACCGACGGAAGGCGTAACATCGAAGAGATCATCCATACTTCCCTCCTGGGGGAGTTCTCCGCGTGCCAGGCCTTTCTCTCGCTCATGGACAGAGGTTGGATCCGTTTTGCAGAGCCCGAGACAACGAACCGGGCGGCAGGTGTGGCCCCCGTGGTGGCAAAAGAGAAGGAGAGGGCAAACCTGATCCGCGGGGTCGTCGCCCTGACCGGTGCGGTGGTTCTGCTCCTGACCATCCAACTCGTGTCCCTGGGCCCGGAAGAGAAGCGGTTGCGTGTCGTTCCGATCGTTAGGGAAGAGGCCCCGGTCTGCCGTCTCCTCAACCATGCACAGCGGGACCGTGTCCTGCACGCCCTGGATGTTTATCGAAAAGAGCAGGGCCGGTACCCCGAACAACTCTCGAAGCTCGTCCAGGAAAGGCTCCTCGGTCGAGATGACCTCTCGCTCTGGGGCTCGAACCGTTTTTCCTATGTGGCCGGATCGGATGACGGGTTCCAGTTGCTGATTGCGCCGGATCAGTAGGCCGGTCACCTCCCCGCTCCTGCGCCACGCCCGCCATCGAGGTGAAAGGTCGAAGGTCAAAGGTGAAAGGGGAGGATCAAGGATTGAAGAGAAAATCATCAGGATTGCCACCACTTCACCCGGCGAAATGAATGTTCCCATGTCCTTTTTGTCTGCAAGATGCCGCCTACATGTCTTCAACCAGCCCTTGACCCTTTTCCCCTCGGCCTCCGAACGCTGTCGCCGATTCCCTGACGAACCCCGTAGCTTCGGCTGAAGTCGATGACGAGGAAGGGCGAGGGGCCTTTGACCTTTTTCCTTGCGTAGCCTTTCCAAGCATGTTCAGGTAGTATCAGCAGTAGGCAAAGGTGCCTATGCGAGCGCCCGTGTGCGAAAATGGCTATTAGCTGTCAGCCGTTAGCTATTAGCCCACCCCGCACCCCGTGGCGTTCGACCGTACAGGGGATGGGCTGGGAGCTAACAGCCAAAAGCTAACAGCTAATTGCTGATTCCCCATGCAGCAGAAGGAGCCAAGAAACGACATGAGCACCAAGGTGCTGGAGGTTTCCTTCGAAGCCCCCGCAAACATCCAAACCCTTTACGGCCCTCGCGACGAGAACCTGAGGCGGGTCGAGAAAGAGCTTGGCGTCGAGCTTTCCGCCCGTGGCGATACGGTGCGAATACGTGGGGAGGAAAGCTCTGTCGACCTGGCCTATAAACTGCTCGAAGAGCTCTACCAGATTCAGCAAAAGGGGTTCTCCGTCTACCCGACGGATGTCGATTGTGCGGCCCGAATGCTAAAGCGCCATCCGGGAGCGGACCTGAAGGACGTCTTTCTGGACGTGGTCTACCTGGCGCCCACGAAGCGGGGGATCACCCCGAAGAGCATCGGACAGAAGGAGTACATCGACGCGATTCGCGGCCATGACATCGTGTTCGGAATCGGTCCGGCTGGGACGGGCAAGACCTTTCTTGCCATGGCGATGGCCGTTTCGGCTCTTATGCGGAGAGAGGTGATGCGCATCGTGCTGGCGCGGCCGGCTGTGGAGGCGGGGGAGAAGCTCGGGTTCCTTCCCGGCAATCTCTACGAAAAAGTGAACCCGTACCTGCGGCCTCTCTACGACGCCCTTCACGACATGATGGACTACGAGCGGGCCTCCCGGATGGTCGAAACCGGTGAGATTGAGGTTGCGCCTCTGGCCTTCATGCGTGGCAGGACCCTGAACGACAGCTTTGTCATCCTGGACGAGGCCCAGAACAGCACCTCCGAGCAGATGAAGATGTTCCTGACGAGGCTGGGCCTGCATTCCAAGGCGGTCATCACCGGTGACATCACCCAGATTGACTTGCCTGCGGACAAGGTCTCCGGCCTGGTGGAGGTCCAGGATATCCTGCGCGGCCTCAAGGGGGTTTGCTTTCGATATTTAAGTGAGGAAGACGTGGTGCGGCATCGGCTCGTTCATGACATCATTGGCGCGTATGACAGGTCGGATAAATTGAAGAAAAAATAGCTATTAGCATTTAGCTCTTAGCTTTTAGCTCCCAACCACTCCCCCCCCGTAAGATCGAACCGCAGGGGGGTCGGGGAGGGCTAACAGCTAACGGCTAACAGCTAAGAGCCAATGGGGAAGGGATTAGGGGGGCAGAATGACCCAAGGCCGACAGGTACTGATCTCGAACAGGCAACGAAAGGTTGCGGTCGACTGCAAGCGCCTTCGGCAGGTCGCGGATCTTGTGTTGGAATCCCTCGGCTTCGAGGAAGCGGAGCTCTCGGTCCTGCTCGTGAGCGATCGACGGATCCAGCAGTTGAATCGGCAGTATCTGGGGCGAAATCGTCCGACCGATGTCCTGGCCTTCGCACAGTGGGAGGGAGGCGGGGAGGCGCTCCATCCGGATTGGCTGGGGGACGTGGTGATCAGTGCGGAGACGGCGGAAGAACAGGCAGCCCAGGAAGGTGCCGAGTTGAATCAGGAGTTGGATTTGCTTCTGGTTCATGGCATCCTCCACCTGATAGGATACGAACATACCGGAGGGTCTGAAGAGGCGGCTGTCATGGGAAGGAAGCAGAGACAGCTCCTTAGGCGGATACGGAAGAGTGTTCCTTCCTGATCCCGAACCATTCAAGGAAGAGAAGGGTATCGGGAGAGAGGAGCGGGAACCGAACATGAATAAGGAGAATTATTGATGGACCTCAAGGAACAGACCGCGGAAGTCAAGATGATCTCTGACAGGTTACGAGGCTATCTTTGACTTAGAAGATAGGCAGTCGCGATTCGATCGCCTGGAGAAGGAGATGTGCAAGCCGGACTTTTGGGATCACCCCCAGGAGGCACAGGCCATACTCAAGGAAAGGACCGTAATCCAGCGCGTCTTGGAACGGTGGCAGGCACTCGAAGAGGAGATCGAAGAGGCGGAAATCTGCACGCAGCTCGGGGAAGAGGCCTCTGACGAGGAAATGCTCGGGGAGGCGGCTGAGCTCCTGAAAAATCTCAAGCGAAACCTCGAGTCCTTCGAATTCGAGATTACATTGAGCGGGCCGGCTGACCACAAGAACGCATTCCTCGTCGCCCATGCCGGGGCAGGGGGCACCGAGGCCATGGACTGGGCCGAAATGCTCTTTCGAATGTACTCGCGGTGGGCCGAGCAGAAAGGGCATACCGTCGAGCTCTACGATCTCCAGCCTGGGGAGGAGGCGGGGATGAAGAGCGCGACGATCCTCGTGAAGGGGCCTTATGCGTACGGGTATCTCAAGGCAGAAGTCGGTATTCACCGGCTCGTGCGCATCAGCCCGTTCGACGCAGGGGGGCGGAGGCACACCTCCTTTGCCGCGGTTTTTGTCTACCCCGAGGCGGAGGAAGAGGAGGAGATCGAAATCAAGGACGATGAGATGAGGGTAGAGACGTTTCGTGCCGGGGGTGCCGGAGGGCAGCACGTGAACAAGACCGACTCCGCGGTGCGGATCACCCATCTCCCTAGTGGAATCGTCGTCCAGTGTCAGAACGAGAGATCCCAACACAAGAACCGGCAGCGGGCCTTGAAGATCCTCCGTTCACGCCTCGCCGAGATGCGCAAGGCAGAGGAGGCAAAGAAACAGACTGAGATCTACCGGGACCAGAAGGACATCGCCTGGGGAAGTCAGATTCGCTCGTACGTGATGCAGCCGTATCGGTTGGTCAAGGATCATCGAACCCAGTGCGAGACCGGGAACGTCGATGCGGTCCTGGATGGAAACCTGGATAACTTCATGCAGGCCTATCTGCGAAGCCAATAGTGGGATCGCCTATTCAAAATTCGATTTGCTTGGGCTCCGTCGCTCCCTCCCCCTACAAAGTCGCCCGGCACAAATCGAATTTTGAATAGGCGATCCCACCGGATGCCCCGCCCCACTCCCTCCATTGACGGGCTACACAGGGTCCTCCGTGCCCGTGCCCGATTAACTGTGGTCCGCATTTCGCATTGACTGAGTCGCCCTGCACAAATCGAATCTCGAGTAGAGGATCGCACAGGGTTTCAAACACGTGATCGCCTGCCTCTCGAAGGCACTTACCGTAACTATATTGGAGGGTTGGGGTCGGTCCCTGACCCCTGACCCCTGGTCCCTGACCCCTGCAGTGCATGCGCTTTCCTTGACAATAGAGAAAGGTTTAAGCTATCTAAGATCCATTTGACCTAAGCCCCTTTTCGCGGAAAGGAAAATCTGTTTCGAATGCGTGCCGAGGATTCCATAAGGGACGTCCGTCTGAAGAAGATGGAGCAGATGCGGGTCGAGGGGACAGCTCCCTACCCAAACAGGTTTCGACCCACCACAACGACCGGGGCCGTTCTGGAACGATTCGGCGAGGCTTCCCCGGATGACCTGGAAGGGGTGGAGGAGCGTTTCGCCCTGGCAGGCCGCGTGATGTCCATGAGGGATTTCGGCAAGAGCTGCTTCGTTCACGTTCAGGATGAAACGGGGCAAATGCAGCTGTACTTGCGAAAGAACGTGGTCGGCGAAGAGGCGTACGATCAGTTCAGGCGATGGGCGGATATCGGGGATCTGTTCGGGGCGCAGGGGCGTCTGTTCCTTACCCGGACCGGGGAACTGACCCTCCAGGTGGAACGATACGAGATTCTTGCAAAGGCCCTTCGACCCCTGCCCGAGAAGTTCCACGGTCTTCGGGATATCGAGTTGCGATACCGGAAGCGCTACCAGGACCTGATCGTGAACCCCTCGGTGAGGGCCACGTTTCGCATGCGAGCCGAGATTATCCGCCGGGTTCGGGCCTTCTTCGATCAGAGGGGTTTCCTCGAGGTCGAAACGCCGATGATGCACCCGATCGCCGGAGGGGCTGCGGCCCGACCGTTTGAGACCTTCCACAACGCGCTGGAGCAACCGCTCTACCTCCGCATCGCCCCGGAGCTGTACCTGAAGCGCCTGCTCGTGGGGGGGTTCGCCAAGGTATACGAACTCAACAAGAACTTCCGAAACGAAGGTTTGTCTACGCGCCACAACCCGGAATTCACGATGATCGAGTTCTATGAGGCCTACGCCCGCTACGAGGACTTCATGTCCCTCACGGAAGAACTCATCTGTGGATTGCTCGACGATCTTTTGGGGAGCCGAAGCATCACGTACCAGGGAGTCGACCTGGATTTTACCCCCCCCTGGAGAAGTCTCTCCCTGGAGCAGGCCCTCGTCGAGGACGGAGGGTTTGCCCTGGGGGAGATTGAGGAGACGGCGGCCCTGAGAGCGGTCTGTGAGAGACACGGGGTCGAGCGATTGGAGAACATGAGCCATGGGGAACTGCTCGTGGAGTTGTTCGAGCAGACAGTGGAGGAGAAGCTGATCCAGCCCACGTTCATCACACAATACCCTGTCGAGGTTTCTCCCCTCGCCCGCTCGACGGAAGGGTGTGCGGACAGGGTGGATCGCTTCGAGCTTTTCATTGCGGGGCGAGAGGTTGCCAACGGTTTTTCTGAACTCAACGACCCGGAGGAACAGAGACGCAGGCTGCTTGATCAGGTCGATAAGCGGCGGCAGGGGGATGACACGGCCCAGCAGATGGACGAGGATTTTGTGGAAGCCCTGGAATTCGGCATGCCGCCGGCGGCAGGGGAAGGGATCGGGATGGACAGGCTGGTGATGCTCTTCGCAGATGCCTCCTCCATCCGGGACGTGATTCTTTTCCCGCAGATGAGGCCTGAGAAAGGCATTTTCCACAAAGAATAAGGTTCTCTTGCCTCTTTTCTCTCCCCTTGGTTTCCCGGAGGCCCGAACAGGATTGTGACATTCGAATGGCACCTTGCGGTCCGTTACTTGCGATCCAGACGGCGCTACGGTTTCGTATCCGTGATCCCCTTACTCTCGTGTCTCGGGATTGCAGTCGGCGTGATGGCCATGCTGGTGACCCTGAGCGTGATGGACGGGTTCGAAGAGGACCTGAAGGAAAAACTCCTGGGGAACATGGCCCCGGTAACGCTCACGCGCAAGCACATGAGCCAGGACCATGTGCAAGAGCTTCGTGAACGGCTGGCCGGGATGGAAGAGGTGCGGGGGCTCAGCCCCTATGTTCGGACACAGGTGCTGCTCCTCTCCTCCGGGCGCCCCGTCGGGGCGACCCTGATGGGGATCGAGCCTGAATCGATCTCGCTGGTGAGCCGGCTGCCCGGGCAACTGCTGGAGGGGAGTCTGGATGTGCTCCGGGAACCGATCGAATCGGACCAGGCTTTCCCCTCGGAATGCGAGGGAAAGCCTGCGATTCTGCTCGGCCGGGAGCTGACCAATAATTTGGGCTGTTTCTACGGGGATCCGATACGGGTCGTCTCGCCGGTGGGGATCGAGACACCCTTTGGCGTCATGCCTATCCAGGAGACCTTTTGTGTAGGGGGGGTTTTCCAGACGGGCCTGTACGAGTACGATGCTACCTTTGCCTACGTGGCCCTGGGGGAAGCGCAGTCGTTCCTCCAGATCGGAAGGGAAATCAGCGGCATCGAGGTGGGGATCTCGAGGGTCGAGCGGGCTCGGGAGAGGGCGGAAGAGATTCGGGGCCTTTCGGGGGATGCCTACCGAGTCGAGGACTGGATGCAGAAGAATCGCAGGCTCCTGTCCGCCATGCGTTTGGAGAAGATCACGGCCTTTGCCGTCTTGGCGCTGATTGTGTTGGTCGCCGTGCTGAATATTCTGAGTTCCCTGGCCATGACGGTGATCGAGAAGAAGAAGGAGATTTCGATCTTGAAGGCGTTGGGTGCGACCCGAGGCAGGATCCAGGGGTTGTTCGTTCTCCAGGGGATGCTCATCGGGTTGTCGGGGACGGGCGTCGGAGTCCTGATGGGTGTCGGGGCCTGCAAGATTCTGGCGCGATACCCTGTCGTTACGCTCCCTCAAGACGTTTTTTATCAACTCACGTTACCCGTTCGGATGGAACCCGTGGATATCCTGTCGATCGCTGTGGCTGCCCTGCTTTTGAGTCTCCTGGCCACCCTGTATCCGGCTTGGCAGGCGGCCCGGGTGCTTCCGGCTGAGACCTTACGGTACGAATAGCTGATGGCTTCCTACGAACTGCGTGTCGGTCTGCACTATCTGAAAGCCGGGAAGGAGTCCGGATTCCTTTCGGTGATGGCGTGGATTACCGTGATGGGGATCCTCGTGGGGGTGATGGCCCTTGTACTTGCCCTCTCGTTTGCCTCCGGGTTCGAGAGCGTCCTCCGGGACAAGATCATCGGCGTGAACGCACACTTGCTTCTGCTCCGCTTCGATGGAGAGATGGGCGACTGGGAAGAGGTGAGGGAAAAGCTGCACAAGCTTCCCGAGGTGGCCACCACCATGCCCTTTTCCTACCACAAGGCGCTACTGCGGTCCGAAGAGGACGTGCGCGGCATCGTTGTTCGGGGCGTTTGGCCGGAGTCTGTGCCCGAGATGTCGGATTGGCAGTTGTCCTTCTCGTGTGGCGGGTTTTCGTTTCCCTCCGCCATGGAGCGTGCCGGCACACAGGGGCGATCTCCGGAGGTCCCCGTCTGGATCGGGAACGTTTTGGCAGAAACATTGGAGGTGAGCTGCGGGGACACGGTCCGCCTGGTCGCCATGACCGGCCAGACGACCGGGGCGCCGGCCTCGCCGGCCCTTCGGGACTATCGAGTGGAAGGCGTATTCGAGGTCGGCATGTACGAATACGATGCCTCCCTGGCATTCCTCTCGCTCGCGGAGGCTCAGGATTTCTTTGGAATGGGGGACCGAGTGACCGGAATCGAGGTCCGCCTGGAAGACATCCGAGAGACGGACCGGATGGAGCAGCAGGTTCAGGAGCTCCTGGGCTATCCGTTCTGGGTGAAGACGTGGAAGGAGATCAACCCGAATTTTTTTTCCGCCTTGAAGTTGCAGAAGGTCGTCATGTTCCTCGTCCTGGTTTTGATTATCCTGGTCGGGGGCTTTAACATCATCAGTACCCTGATCATGAACGTCCTGGAGAAGCGCCGTGAGGTCGCGATCCTAAAGGCCATGGGGGCCACCCAGCGTTCCATCGGGAGGATCTTCCTTTTTCAGGGTTTGGTGCTCGGGCTGATCGGCACGATTCTCGGGCTGGTATTGGGCTACGGGGTCTGCCTGGTGGCCGGAAGCTATCCCTTGATTCGCCTGGACCCGGACATCTACTACTTGTCCCACCTGCCGGTGGAAGTTCGGCCGATCGAATTCTTCCTGGTCGGCCTGTCCTCCCTGGCGTTGTGCGTTCTTGCTACCGTTTACCCGACGCGGCAGGCGGCCAAGCTCGACCCGGCTGAGGTCTTGCGTTATGAATAGGCAGACACCGGACCCGGCAGGCGGGGCAGCACCGGGCAATATCCTTTTGCAGGTGGGGGGGCTCACCAAGAGTTTCCGGCTCGGAGAGAAGGAGATTCGTGTACTGAGGGGGATCGATCTGGAAATCCGAAAGGGAGAGACCATCGCGATCCTCGGCGTATCGGGTGTAGGAAAGACAACCCTGTTGCATATCCTCGGTGCCTTGGATCGTCCCACTCAGGGCCGCGTCGCGTATTGCGGGGAGGATCAGTTGACCCGCTCGGACAGGGAGCTTGCGCGCTTCCGCAACCGGGAGATCGGGTTCGTCTTTCAGTTCCATTACCTGCTCTCCGACCTGTCTGCTCTGGAGAACACGATGCTTCCGGCACGGATCGCGGGGATGCCCAAGAAGCAGGCAGAGCGGAAGGCTACCGGACTGCTCGAGGAATTGGGGTTGGCGGAGCGCTTGGCCCATCGGCCCGGCAAGCTGTCCGGGGGAGAGCAGCAGCGGGTCGCCGTGGCCCGCGCGGTGATCATGGACCCGCAGATCATCTTGGCGGACGAGCCCACGGGAAACCTGGATACCGAGAGCGCAGGCGTGGTAGAGGACCTGCTGGTGAGGCTGCGCGATACCCGAGGTGTTGCGGTCGTGGCGGTCACGCACAACCCGAGATTCGCCGCGCGGATGGACAGACAGATTCATATGCTCGACGGAAGGCTTGTGGAAGCGGAAAGACCCGAGCTTTATTCACACACGAACGGTACGTAGGCGAACCAGGCGTGATCGACCTAAGAATGTGGAATCGACACAACCCTCGATGGTTCCTCTCCGGAGTGATCGACCTGAGAAGGTGGGATAGACCCACCCCCCGATGGATCCTCTGGTGGATGCTGTTGTTGCTGGTCATGACCTCAACCCCGAGCATGTCCCGGGCCCAGGAAGACGATAGCCTGCCCCCCCTGGGAACGGCCATGGAAGACGAGGAACTGCCTCCCGTGGAGCCCGTCATCGAAGCGGAGGAAGTCCCGCCAACCGAAGGGGAGGCATTGCTCCCCCCGGAACCCGACATCGAAGAGGAAGGGGGCCCGGAGATCGAGGCGGGGGAGGTGTTGCCCATCGTGCAGGCCATCGAAGTGGAGGGGGGACAGCGGATCGAACCGGATGTGATCTTCCTGAGGATCCGGACGCGGGAGGGTGACCGGGTCAAACGAAAGACGATCCGGGAGGACATCCGCACGATCATGGAGACCGGATACTTCCGACAGGTGATCGTGGAAGCCCTTCCCGTCCCGGGGGGCGTGAAGATCATCTATCATATCGAAGAGAGGCCCATGATTCGGGAGGTACGCTACGAAGGGGTCAAGGAACTCGAAGAAGATGACCTGATCGAAGTCGTCACGATCCAGCCGAACACGTTCCTGAACGTCGGGGCCCTCAAGGAGAATGTGGAGAAGATCCGAAAGCTCTATGCCAACGAGGGCTATTTTCGGGCGAATGTGGAATACGAGGCCGAGCCTTACGGCAACAACCAGGTCAATATTGTTTTCAAGGTCCAGGAAAACGAGGAAATCAAGGTTCGGAAGGTCACGTTCCTGGGGAACCACCGGTTCTCCGACAAGCAACTCGGCGGAATCCTTCAGACGAAGAAGAAGTCCCTTTTGTCTTTCATCACTTCCTCGGGCGCCTACAAGGAGGACATGCTCAAGGATGACGTCACCCGTCTGACCCTGTGGTACCTCGATCATGGCTACTTGCAGTTCTCCGCAAAGCCTCCGCTCACCCTGTCTACGGAGAAGGGGATGTATGTCTTCTTCATCGTGGAAGAGGGCGAACAGTTCACCGTAAAGAGCGTGAAGTGGGAAGATGCCACCAAAGAGGAGGAGTTCAACCTGAGCGGTTTTCAGACACTCCTGCCTGGACAGATTTTCAGTCGGAAAAAACTCACGGACGATATCACGGCCATGACCGACTACTACGCGGACCAGGGCTATGCGTTTGCCGAGATCATCCCTATGTACTACCCGGACGAGGCTTCTCTGACCGTGGACGTGATCTACCGCGTACAGAAGGGAGAGAAATACTACATCGGGGACATCCGTATCGCCGGGAACACCAAGACGCGCGACAAGGTCATCCGGAGAGACATGGCCATGATCGAGGGAGATCTCTACAGCAGTTCCATGTTGCGGTTCTCCAAGAGCGAGGTCGAACGGCTTGGCTATTTCGATACTGTGAATATCAATATAGAACCCGGGTCCGACCCGAACCTGCTGGACGTGGTCGTATCGGTGAAGGAGGGGCAGACCGGAACCCTTAGCGGGGGGGCCGGGTTCAGCTCGACCGACCAGTTCATCCTGATGGCGAACGTCACCCAGAGCAACCTGTTCGGTCGAGGACAGATCCTGTCCCTGAATGGGGAGATCGGAGGGACGCGACAGAACTTTTCTCTGAGTTTCACCGAGCCCTGGCTCTTCGACATTCCCCTGTCCGCCGGAATCGACGCCTTCAACACGGAACGGGTGTACCAGGACTTCACCCGCCGATCTACGGGAGGGGCACTGCGCTTCGGATACGAGCTGCGACAGTTCTTGCGCGGGAACGTGATGTACAAGTACGAGGATGTGGAGGTCAAGGACGTAAGCCAACTCGCCTCGATCACGCTCCGAGCGGAGGAGGGGAGGAGCACCGTGAGCTCGTTGACGTTTTCGTTGGTTCACAACACGCTCGACAACCCCATGTTCCCGATGAAGGGGTGGATGAACATCGGCACCGCGGAATTCGCCGGCACCTTCTTAGGGGGAAACACCGACTTCGTAAAGTTCCAGGTGGACACGGGCGTGTACATCCCGATCCTCTGGGATACGACGGTGCATCTCCGCGCGAGGGCCGGATGGGGTGAGGGAATCAATGGAGACAGGCTTCCGGTCTTTGAACGCTATTTCGTGGGGGGGATCAGCACGGTGCGGGGCTATGACGTGCGTTCTCTCGGCCCGCAGGTGTTCGGTGTTCTGATCGGCGGGAACAAGGAGTTGATCTTCAATGTGGAATATATCTTCCCCATCGCACCTTCGCTCAAGCTCCGAGGGCTGGTCTTTTTCGATGCAGGAAACGCGTTTAGCGAAGACGAGAGCATCAAGTTCCAGAACCTGCGGTTCAGCGTAGGGGGTGGATTTCGATGGTTTTCTCCCATGGGCCCCCTCACTTTTGTTCTTGGGTTCCCGCTGGATGCGGAGGAGGGTGAAGATTCGTCGGCGGTGCAGTTCTCGATCGGGACGCCCTTTTAGGGTATAGATATAGGAAAGGAAATGTCATCGAACGATCACGTTTGAAGATAACAGAAAGGAGGATCAGACTTATGACACGACAGGGGATCATGCTGCTTTCAATTATACTGGTTGGGTCTTTGATCGCAACCGCTTCAGCAGCGGAACTGAAGATCGGTGTGGTCGATCTGCAGAAGGCGATGGAGCTCTCGGAAGCAGGCCAGAAGGCCAAGACCATGTTCCAGAAGAAGGTCGATCGCGTGCAACAGGACTTGAAGGCGAAGCAGGACGAGTTGGCGCTCCTCAAGGAGGAACTGGACAGGCAAAGCGTGCTCTTGAGCGACGAGGCCCGTATGGAGAAGCAGAGTTCCTACCAGCTCGGCCTGAAGGACTTCAAGCGTCTCTACGAAGATGCACAGGAAGAGCTTCGACGGGAGGATGCCAAGCTGAGCGAGAAGATACTCAAGAACCTCCAGGCGGTGATCGAGGACTACGGAGAGAAGCAGAACTACGACCTGATCATGGAGAAGACGCAGAGCGGCCTGCTGCACAGGAACTCGAGTCTCGACATTACAAGCGCAATCATCCTCCTGTATGATGATTCCAAGAAGGGGCAATAGGAAGCCGGGCCGAATGATTCGGAAGATGCGATCACTCCGTTGAGGAGTGTGTCGTGTGCCGGAGGCGAGACATTGGCCAAGATGACGCTCGAAGAGCTGGCCGCGTGCCTTGGAGCCACGGTTGTCGGCGATGGGAACACGGTCATCACCGGCGTGGCGGGGATTGAGGAAGCGCGGGAAGGCGATGTCACCTTTGTGGCGAACCCGCGCTACCGGGGCAAGCTTCTTTCCACCTGCGCCTCGGCAGCGATCGTCCCGCCGGACGTCGAGGAGGCGCCCCTTGCCCTGCTGGTGACCGCGGAACCTTACGTGGCCTTCACCAAGGCCCTCGAGGTCTTCCATCCCAGGGAGCGGCCCGAGAGCGGGGTCTCTCCGGATGCATGGGTCGATCCTTCCGCCCGCGTGGGAAAGGATGTGAGCATCTTGCCCTTTGCCTATGTCGGCAAGGACGCGGAGATCGGGGATAGGACGGTCCTCCACCCCTTTGTGTTCGTCGGCAACCGGGTGCGCGTGGGCGAGGATTGCTGCATCTATTCTCACGTGAGCGTCCGGGAAGGGTGCGAGTTGGGTGACCGGGTCATTCTGCAAAATGGTGTGAGGGTGGGGGCGGACGGGTTCGGTTACGCGCAGCAGGGCAGCCGGCACCGTAAGATACCGCAGGTCGGGATCGTGCGTATCGAGGATGATGTGGAGATCGGCGCGAACACCTGTATCGATCGTGCCACCATGGGAGAGACTCGGATCGGAAGAGGGACCAAGATCGACAACCTCGTACAGTTGGCGCACAACGTCCAGGTCGGCGAGGACGTGATCCTGGTTTCCCAGGCGGGCATATCCGGCTCCACGTCTATCGGAGACAGGGCCGTGCTGGGAGGACAGGTGGGCGTGGCCGGACACGTCCGGATCGGCAGGGACGTGAAAATCGGGGCGAAGTCGGGTGTTCACGCTTCGATTTCTGACGGGAACATCGTTGCCTCCGGCATCCCCGCCATGCCCTACGAGGTCTACCTGAAGTCCATGGCAGTGCTGAAGCAGCTGCCCAGGATGCGGGAGAAGGTGCGCAAGCTGGAGAAGGAGGTTCAGGCCCTGGCTGCGGCCGGCCGGGCGGGAAAATCAGAAGACGGTGGGACGGAAGAAGACGGGAACGAGCCTTCGAAGTAGGGTCTCCCGTTGCCCGAAGAAGAGAGAGGGGAAGCCATTGAGTGGGGTGCTGGAATACAAAGAAATACAGGAGTTGCTTCTGCACCGGTATCCGATCCTTCTCGTGGACCGCATCCTTGAGATCGTAGAGGAAAAACGGATCGTGGGGCTGAAGAACTTCACGGTGAACGAACCCTTCTTTCAGGGGCACTTCCCGGGGAACCCCGTCGTCCCGGGAACCGTCCTGATCGAGTCGATGGCCCAGGTGGGAGCCATCTTTGTCGCAAGATCGCGCCCTTCCACGAGGGGCAGGCTTCCTTATCTGGTCGGGTTGGATCAGGTTCGGTTTCGGAGGCCGGTCGTCCCGGGAGATCAGGTGATCCATCATGTGGAGTTCTTGCGAAGCAAGAAGGATCTCTGGAAGGTCAAAGGCGTCGCAAAGGTGAATGAGGAAGTCGTCATGGAGGCGATCCTTCTGGCTGTTCTGCTGCCCGCACCCCCGATGGAGGAGGTATGATACACCCTACGGCTATTGTTGATGAGGGAGCCGAGATCCACGAGAGTGCTGAGATCGGGCCCTATTGCATCGTAGGTTCCCATGTGAAGATCGGAGCCGGAACCAAGGTGGGGGCCCATACGGTGCTGGACGGAAGGACCGAGATCGGGGAGAACAACCAGATCTTTCATCATGCCTCGATCGGTGCCATTCCCCAACACGCGAAGTATCGAGGTGAACCAACGAAACTCACCATCGGATCGGGCAACATCATACGGGAGTTTGTAACGATCCATCTGGGCACGGTGGAAGACCGGGGGATTACGATGGTTGGAGACAGGAACCTCCTGATGGCCTACGCACATGTCGCGCACGACTGTACCTTAGAGAATGAGGTCATACTGGCGAACTCCGCTATGCTGGGGGGCCATGTCCACGTGGAATGCAACGCCATCCTGGGGGGGATGTTGGGCGTCCACCAGTTTGTCCGGATCGGCCGGCGCGCGATGATCGGGGGCATGTCGGGCGTGAGGCTCGATATACCTCCCTTTACCAGGGCGTCCGACAACCCTGCGAAGCTCTACGGGTTGAACACCGTCGGCCTGGAGCGCGCCGGGTTCTCGTCGGAGGAGATCGGCCGACTGCGAAAGGCCTACCGGATCCTGTTTCAGTCCGGTGAGCTACTCCAGGACGCGATCGAAAGGGTGAGAGCCGAGGTGGGGGAGGATCCGAACGTGGAAGACCTCCTGGTGTTTCTGGAGAAGAGCGAGAGAGGGTTCTGCCGGTAACAGAAGAATAGAGAGAGGCCCACAAGGGAAACGGGTAACCAGAGGAACCGGAAGTCCGGGATGATGAGAGGGAAGGCGGATCGACTCCGCGTAGGCGTTGTCGGAGCAGGATATCTGGGCAGCTTTCACGCCGAAAAGTATGCCTCCATGGATGGGGTCGAGCTGGTGGGGGTCGTTGACATCGACCACGCCCAGGCCCGCACCGTGGCGGAGCGGCTCGGAACGCGGGGCTACGCCCGGTCGGAGGAGATCTACTCCCTGGTGGATGCGGTGAGCATCGTCGTGCCCACCTCGCAACACCATGCGGTTACCAGGGGATTCATCAGGCGGGGTGTGGATGTGATGATCGAGAAGCCGATGACCGCGACCCTGCCCGAGGCCTCTGAGCTGATTCGCATGGCCAAGCAGCGGGATTGCATCCTTCAGGTGGGCCATCTGGAGCGTTTCAACGAGGTGTGGAAGACGGCTGGCTTGGCCATCGATAAGCCGAGGTTCATTGAAGCCCATCGGATCGGACCGTTTCAGGCCCGCGGAACGGATGTGGATGTCATCCTCGACCTGATGATTCACGACATCGACATCGTGTTGAAATATGTTCCTGCCCCGGTGAAGAGCATCGATTCCGTGGGCGTCCCGGTACTCTCTTCGAATGCTGATATCGCGAACGTGCGCATCCATTTCCAGGACGGTACGGTGGCAAATCTGACGGCCAGTCGGGTGAGTGCGAAGAGGACCCGGAAGATCCGCTTCTTCCAGCGGGACGCTTACGTGTCCGTGGATTACGACGCCGGCAAGGTCCAGGTCTTCCGAAGGATTGCCGGGTCGGACGAGAGTTCACCTGAAATCGTCGGCCATGAGCAGGAGGTGGGTGAAAGCGATGCCTTGCGGACAGAACTCGAGGCCTTCGTGGAGAGCGTGCGAACAAGAGAGCCGCCTGAGGTAGGAGGCGCCGAAGGCAAGAAGGCCCTTCAAGTCGCGCTGAGGATTTTGCGCAAGATGCGCACCGCGTAGGCCATTAGCCCAACCAAGACCGCCCTTCTCCCCGTTGTCAAACCGAGAAATGCCACGGAGAGGCCGTTCCCCACGGACAACCGGATGCCAGAAAAAAAGATCCTCATCATTGCCGGAGAAACCTCAGGGGACCTCCACGGTGCTCGGCTCGTCGAGCATCTCCTGGAGGATTGCCCCGGCCTCTCGGTGTACGGGATCGGGGGGGACGAGATGAAGCGGGCAGGTGTTCGGCTCTCGTATCATGCGTCCGAACTCGCCGTCGTCGGGCTCGTCGAGGTCTTCGGCCGGTTGCGAACGATCATGCGGGCCTTCCGATCGATCAAGCGGAGCCTTTCAGAGGATCGGCCTGATCTTGTGGTGTTGATCGATTTTCCGGATTTCAACCTCCGCGTGGCTCGTCACGCCGCCAGGCGGGGCATACCGGTCGTGTACTACATCAGCCCTCAGATCTGGGCCTGGCGTCGCGGCCGGGTTCGACAGATCGCGAATGACGTGACCCGCATGATCGTGATCTTCTCGTTCGAGGAGGCCTTGTACCGTGAGCACGATGTCCCGGTTACCTACGTGGGGCATCCGTTGATGGACCGTTTTGATCCGGATAGGGCTGAAGAGAAGCCGGAGGAGGCCTACAAGCGCTACGGGTTGTCTCCACTCTATCCGGTCCTGGGTCTGTTCCCCGGCAGCCGGACCAGTGAGGTGCGCGCCCTGCTTCCGGTCATGCTCCGCGGCGCCCGGTTGCTCCATCGGCGGTTCCCACGGATGCAGTTTCTTCTGGGACAGGGGCCGGGCCTGAGCGATGACGTGTATCAAGAGATGCTCGGGAAGGCAGAGATCCCGCTGGTGTGCACGCGCGAGGGGATCGGCCCGGGCACGGCGATCTGCGATCTGGCCCTGGTTGCGTCCGGAACGGCAACGCTCGAGATGGCCTTGCTCAGGATTCCGATGATCGTCGTGTACCGTGTGTCCCGATTTACATTCTTGCTGGCACGCCTTCTGGTGCGTGTGCCCGTGGTCGGAATGGTCAACCTCGTGTCCGAGAAGGCGGTGGTTCCGGAACTGATCCAGGGGGAGTTGACCGAAGAGAACCTGTACGAGGCCTGCATCCCTTTTTTCGAACACGCGAACTACTATACACAGGTCAAGAAGGACCTGGCCAAGGTACAAGCCCTGCTCGGCGCGCCCGGAGCATCCGTCAGGGCGGCCCGGGTCGTCCGACAAATTCTAGACAGCAGGGATGAGGAAACCGAAGGCGAAAGGGCAAAGGGCAAAGGGTCAAGGGGTGGTTGAAGTCATGAAGAAGGCATTCAATCTTGATCCAACTCTTTCGCCTTTCGCCTTTGCCCTTTCGCCTCTGAAATTGGGCACGGGCACGAACCGCTAGGAAACCCATGCATCGCTGGAAACGAAACGAACTAACGCGTCGCTGGGTGGCCAGGCTGCTGCCCCCTCTGGCCACGCTGCTGATTCGCCTCCTCTCCTTCACGGTTCGCTATCGGATCCACGTGGCAGAGGAGACGCGGAAGATCTTCCGCGCGGGAAAGCCGGTGATCTTCGCCTTCTGGCACGGCCGGATGATCATCATGCCTCCCGTCTACCACAAGGTGTGCGGGAAAGAGGGGAAGGACGCCTGGATCATGGTCAGTCGCCATTGGGATGGGGACCTGATCGCTCGCACCGTGAAGCCTTTCCGTATTCTCTCGGCCCGGGGTTCGTCCACCCGAGGAGGCCGCGAGGCCCTTCAGGCATTGATCGAAAAGGCCCGCCTGGGCCACACGATAGGGATCACCCCGGACGGGCCCAAAGGTCCCCGGTACACGGTTCAGCCGGGAGTGGTGAGAATCGCTCAGCTCACCGGGACCCCGATCGTTTCGCTCACCTGGGCGGCGCGTCCCCGGTGGATTGCGTCGAGTTGGGATCGCTTTCAGATCCCTCTGCCCTTTGCGCGGGTGTCGGTCGTCTTCGATGAGCCCTTCTATGTGCCCAACAGCGGGAGCGCGGAGGTCCTTGAGGCGTGCCGCGCCAGGCTCGAGGCAAGGCTCGGGCGGGTGACCGATCGCATGGAGGCAGAGGTCAAGGCGGAGGAGAAACAAGGGGGACTGTCGGCACTACGGGCATGGGGAAACGGCATCGTTTCCCGTTTCGAGGGGAGCGTCCGCGACGTCCTTCAGGAGTTATGGACGCCTTCCTCCCCGAAGGGCCCGGGCAGCCTGCTCTTCGGCGTCCTGTTGGCTCCCCTGTCGTATGGCTACGGCATGGTCCTTCGGCTGAGAAGGGCCCTCTACCGAAAAGGCGTCCTTGCGACAAGGCGGGCCGGCCTTCCGGTTATCAGCATCGGAGGGGTGCGGGTGGGCGGCAGCGGGAAGACCCCCTTTGCCATGTGGATGGCTCGGAAGCTCACGGAGCGAGGGTGTCGGGTCGTCCTGTTGACTCGCGGATACGGGCGACGGGGGAAACAGGACACGATCCTGCTGACCCGGAAGGGTCTGGAGCGCGAGGACCCTCTGGACTGCGGGGATGAACCCTATCTTCTGGCGCACAATCTTCCGGACGTACCGGTTGCCGTGGACGGCGATCGATACCGGGCAGCGAATCTCGCGGAAGAGTGGTTGTCACCGGATCTCTTCCTCATGGACGACGGCTTCCAGCACCTCCGGCTGGCCCGTGACTTCGACATCGTCCTCGTTCCGGGAGATGAGAATTTGTTCGACGCTGCGTGCCTGCCGAGGGGGCCGCTGCGCGAGCCCCTTTCCGCCCTGAAAGCCGCCGACGTCGTGGTTTGCATCTCGTCAGACGGTGGGGAGCAGGGCAACAAGAAGGGGTCGGGTGCCCCCTGGTGCCGGACCCTCGAGGCGGATGTGCCTGTCCATGTGGCGAGGCTCGTCCCCACCGGCCTCCACCGGCTGGAGGATCGGAGCGAGGTCGACCCACGGGAGCTTACAGGGAGCAAGGTCGGGGCCTTCTGCGGAATCGCTCGACCGGAGGCCTTCTGGAGGACCCTGGAAGGAATGGGGCTGGGGGGCGGCGCCCGAAGGGATTTCCCGGACCATCACCCGTATTCGGGGCAGGACCACGAGGAACTGCTGCGCCTCCTCTCGGACTCGGACTGGCTCGTGACGACGGAAAAGGATGCCGTGAAGCTTCGCCGCTATCCATGGCCCGAAGGCAAGGTCCTGTTCGTTCGGCTCGACCTGATTCTGGAGGATGAGCCTGCCTTCTGGCACAGGCTGGAATCAAGGGGGGTGCTGATGAAGAGGGGTGTTCGCCAGGGGGAAGAGGGGGCATGAAAGACTTCACGGATCGTCTCCTGTTCCTGCTCGCCTATCCGTTCATCACCCTGTTCTCCCTCCTTCCCCCGGGATGGGCCGTGCGAATCGGAAAGTGGCTCGGGAGGATTGCCTTCCTCGTCGACGCCAGACACCGGAACATCAGCCTCACGAACCTCGAGGCCGCCTTTCCCGATCTTTCCGCCTCGGAGAGGTGGACGATCGCGCGCAAGGCCTTCGAGAACCTGGGAAAGACCCTTTTGGAAATCCCCGGGCTTGCAAGACAGAAACCCGAAGACATACAACGCCGTGTCCGATACACGGGACCCGCTCGGCAGGAGTGGGTCCGGGTCCAACAAGAAGGGGGAGCGCTTCTCCTGACGGGTCACATCGGCAACTGGGAGCTGATGGCCCTCGGGTTCGGCTGGCAGGACGAGGCGAATCTCGCCCTTGTTGCCAGGGCCCTGGACAACCCCTACTTCGACCGCTGGATGAACCGCCTGCGAAGCCGAAGCGGAAACGGGATCATCCCCAAAAAGGGCGCCCTGCGAGGGATCAGAGGGGCTCTGCGTGAAGGCCTTTTCGTCGGGTTGCTGATGGATCAGGGGACAACGGGGCGCGATGGGGTGTTCGTCGATTTCTTCGGCCACCTCGCCGGGTCGAACGTGGCCCTTGCCTTCCTTGCCGGTCGTTTCGGGGTACCGGTATACCCGGTCCACATCATCCGGGACGCGTCGGGGACCGGACACACTGTGCACATCGGGTCCAAGGTGCCTCTGGTGAGGACAGGTCGGAAGAAGAGTGACATCCTGGAGAACACCCAAAGGATCCAGAAGGCCTTGGAGGAGATCATTCGTCAGCACCCGGAGCAATGGTTCTGGATGCACCGGAGGTGGAAGGGGTCGCCCACGGTCTCTTATGAGAAGAGAAAGAGTGAGTTGGTGCACGGGGGACGCAAAGCGGTCTTTCTGGACAGGGACGGGACCCTGATCCGGGAGAGGGGCTACCTGAAAGATCCCGCCCAGGTCGAACTCGAACAAGGCGCGGCCGAAGCGGTGGCCCGGTTGAACCGGATCGGGTTTGTCGTGGTCCTGGTCACGAACCAGTCCGGGGTGGCAAGGGGATACTACACGGAAGAGGACGTGGCTGCGGTTCACGGGACGATCGAGGGTCTGCTCGAGGCGGAGGGTGCGCGGCTGGACGGCGTGTACTACTGTCCGCACTACCCGGAAGGGGTGGTACAGGAATACCGGCAGGCCTGTTCGTGCAGGAAACCGGCCGGCGGCATGTTGCTGCAGGCGGCTGCGGATTTGAGCATCCGGCTCGAGGGTTCCTACATGATCGGGGACAAGCTCACCGACGCGGAAACGGCCCGGCGCGAGGGGCTTACCGGAATCCTCGTGAGGACAGGCTACGGGGAGAGCGAGTGGAAGGCATGTCTTCAGGAACCGGAACCGGAAAAGCCTGACCGGGTGGCCCTTGATCTGAGGGAGGCGGTCGACTTCGTCTGCTGGGTAGAGAAAAACCTCGTGTTGGCTGAGCCGGGCGGAAAAGGGGGTGACAGACCCTCATGCATGTGGAGCACCAAGTGGGTTTCCCAGGCGTTCCTCCGGAGGTGCCTCGACGCGCATCGAAAACGGGGGCAGGCCATTGTCCTTGCCGACGGCGTGTTTGATCTGCTGCACGCCGGCCATGTGGAGTGCTTGCAGGCAGCCAGGGATCTCGGAGATGTTCTGGTGGTTGCCCTCAACGACGATCCATCCGTTCGAGAATGGAAGGGGCCGGGGCGGCCTGTACTTCCCGTGGAAGACCGGGTCGAGATCGTAAGCGCCCTGGACTGCGTGGACTATTGCGTGGTCTTCTCGGACAGGACGGTGGACCGTCTGCTCGGGTTCTTGCGCCCGGACTTCTACGCCAAGGGGACCGACTACGAAGAGGCGTCCGTGCCCGAAAGGGAGACCGTGATCCGTTACGGAGGGCAGGTCCGTATCGTCGGGCCCCGCAAAGGGTGGGCGACCACGGACCTTTTCGAGCGGATCAAGGCGTTGAAAGGTTCGTGTCCGTGAGAGAGATCCTGATTGTGCGGACGAGCGCTCTCGGTGACGTCCTTCACGGGCTTCCCGTGGCCGCTGCCTTGAAGGAGAGGTTCCCGCAGTGCCGGATTACCTGGGTCGTGGACGAGAGATACAAGGAACTCCTGGACGGCCATCCGTGGGTGGACCGGATCGTCACGATCCGATTGAAAGAAGGGATGCGATCGCTTCTGCACGACCGGGGAAGAAAGAACTGGATGGGCGTTGCCCGGACGCTTCGAAGGCTTCGTTTCGACGTGGCGATTGATCTCCAGGGGTTGATGCGAAGTGGCCTCATCACCTGTCTCAGCGGGGCCCCGGTTCGGATAGGCTTTCCTAAGGGACACGTCCGAGAGACCCTGAACCGGGTCTTCACGAACATCCGGCCGCAGAGCATGCCCCCGCGCAGCCACGTGATTGACAGAAACCTGGCACTTCTCCATCCTTTAGGAATCCACACCCGGGAGAAGCGCTTTTCCCTGCGGGTGCCCCCTTCGGTCGAAGACGGGATGCAGCAGTACCTGCTCGAGATGGACGGGGGAAGAGACGCGCTTCGGGTGGTCGTCAATCCTGCCGCCGGGTGGATCACGAAGCAGTGGAGCCCGCATCGGTACGCCGAGATCGGAGACAGGATTTCGAAGGCCTGGGGCGCAACGGTCTTTCTCCTCTGGGGTCCAGGGGAGAGGGGACTCGCGCAGCAGGTGAAGAGACACATGCAACGGCCCGGTCACCTGGTGCCGGAGATGGGCCTTCAGGCGCTGGCGGCCTTCTTGCGGGGTTGCGACATTTTCATCGGCGGGGACAGCGGGCCCCTGCACCTGGCCGCTGCCCTGGGTGTGCCGGTCCTGGGCCTGTACGGGCCTTCCGATCCGGTCAGGAACGGCCCGTTTCGGGACACCGACCGTGTCGTGACCGTTGCCGAACCTTGCGGGCCCTGTTACAAGAGGAATTGCGCTCGTGCGTCGTGCATGGATTCGATTCCCGTGGAGCGGGTCTGGCAAGCGGTGACGGGCATGGTCGGCAGCCTTGCCGGAAGGTCGAGGGAAAGCGAAACGCTTCGCTCAAGGGAAATAGCCTGAACGCTACATGAAGAAAGGAGAGACATGTCCATCGATGCCGAGCTTCTCGAAATACTGGCGTGCCCGAAGTGCAAGGGAGACATCCGCTTGACGGAACAGGAAGACGGGCTGATCTGCGATGCATGCAAGCTGAAGTACCCGATCAAGGACGACATCCCTGTCATGTTGATCGATGAAGCAGAGAAGCTCTCTTGACAGGCCGGTTGTTCCGTACCCTCCAGGGCCTGCCCGATAACGGGCAGGCATGGGGAAGCACGCTTACGTGGGTGGGGCTCGTCGTCTTTAGTGCCGCTTCCCCGATTTCCATCGCTGCAACGAACATTGCGTGGGGCGTCGCCCTTGCCGGACTCCTCGTCCAGGCCCTGAGCCGGGACGATCGCTTCGCGAGCCTTGTGCGTAGGACCGATCTGGATGGCCCGCTCGCCTGCTTTGTGCTTGCGTCCCTCCTTGCCGTGCTCCACTCCCTGGACATTCGATCGAGCGTCGTTGAGTCCCGGTCTCTGGGACTGATGGTGATCTTCTTCCTGTTTGCCTGGCAGGTTGAGACCCCGGCGCAGCGGAAGACCCTGATCCGAATCCTTATCGTGTCCTCCTGCGTGTCCGCCGTGTACGGCTGGATCCAATTCCTCACGGGTTGGGACCTGCTCGGACACTACCGGCCGGAGGCGAAGAAGGTCTGCGGGTTCTTCGGCCTCCACCTGACCTATGGCGAGCACCTCTCCATGGTCATCTGCTTGGGGCTGGGGCTCCTTCTCTGGGCCGACGCGAAGAGGCCGGCCCGGGTGGGGGGTGTGCTGGCCCTCGGCCTCATGGCCTCTGCCGTCCTGCTGAGCGGCTCCAAGGGCGCGTTGCTGAGTCTCGTGGCCGGCCTGGGCGTGGTCTTTGCGCTGCGGGGGAAAAGAGCACTCGCGCTGTATGTAATTGGTGGGATCTTCCTCTGCATCGCCGTGGACATCCTGATGGCACACCGGCTCTGGGGAAACCTCCTCACCCTGTTCCAGATCGACGCGGAACAGAAACTCGGGCCTGCAGCCTCGAACGCGCACCGGCTCTGCATGTGGTGGACCGGCCTCTGGATCTCACTCGATCATTTCCTCTACGGCGTGGGGCCCCACG
>RCNC010000359.1_pt1 | contig 28936 bp, 26 predicted proteins | sample 2041301 | NCBI WGS metagenome assembly RCNC01 (sample SAMN09708231, study PRJNA481090) | Marine sediment metagenome, whole genome shotgun sequencing project. | biome: marine sediment; feature: ocean; material: sediment; isolation source: Sewage treatment plant 13A marine sediment (STP13A) ... | reverse complement strand
CATCAGCCGTGTCGCTGGCACCGTTGCGAAAATCGTATAGTCCATCATATTTCCGCATGGCTTGCTCCAGGTCCTGGGAAGCTGCGCGCAGCGTACTAAAGTCTTTATGCTTTAGATCGAAGGCAATGGCGGGGCCAAAGCTGGGGCCGTCTTCTGAACCGATGGAAAATACCTCGGCACCGTGGATAGAGCCCACCTGCTCTCGCCAGAGTTTTTCAATTTCCTGGGTTGATATACTTCGTTTATCTTCTTTGCTGGAGCCGCCCCCGGTTGGGCGGCCCTTTTTGTGAGTGGGGGCGATGGCGGCCCCCGCTTTTTTATTCCAGCCAGCTCCGGAGAAACCGGGAGGAGAGGCAAAAGTGGCCATTCCCCTTCCAGATGTGGTGGCCGAGGTGGAAGCTCGCCTCCAGAGCCATGGTTTCGAGCTCGTAGAGGCGGACTGGGTAGGGAGCAAAAAGCGGCCCATCCTTCGCGTACGGATGGATTTACCCGATTCCCTACCGGGTGAGGGTGGCGTGACGGTAGACCAGTGTGCCGCCATGAGCCGGGAGCTGGAACCCTGGCTCGACGTTCACCCTGATGTGCCCGATTGGTATGTGTTGGAGGTCTCTTCTCCAGGAGTGGAGAGGCCCCTGACCCGGCCAAGGGACTGGAGGCGGTTCAAGGGTAGTCCGGTTCTGGTGTTGGGGAAGGGCTTTCCAGGGGATCGAGGGAATCGCCTGGAGGGTGAGATCCTCGAGTTGGAGGAGGTGGACGGGGGTGAGGCAGTGGTGACCCTTGTCCTGGAGGACGGTGAAGAGATTCGGGTTCCCCTCGACCGAATCGAAAAAGCCCACCTGGTTTTTCGGTGGGGTTGAAAACAGAGGACGAACGAAGGCAATAGGCCGACGACCTTGAGGGCTCAGGCTTCCCGACAGGATCAAGAGGACGAGAATGACCAACGCTGGCCAGATAGTAGCAGCATTCAGGGACATCGCGGCGACGAAAAACCTAAGCCAGGATGAGGTCTATGATCTCATCCGGGATGGGATCGTTGCCGGGTTGGTCAAGATCTACGGTCCCAATGTGGAGGCCGAGATCGACATCGACGAAGTGTCCGGGGACATCGACATCATCGTGCTGAAGCGGGTGGTGGAGGAAGTTGAAGACGAATCCTCCGAGATCACCCTGGTAGAGGCCCATTGGGACGATGACACCTATGAGGTCGGAGATGTCATGGAGATCCCGGTGGATTTCTCTGCATTCGGGCGAAACGCGGTCATGGCCACCAAACAGAGGATCGTTCAGCGGGTGAGGGAAGGGGAGCGCCAGCGGGTCCGGGAGGAATTCGCGGAACGGATCGGCGAACTCCTTTCCGGCGAGACCCAGCAGATCGAACGGGGCAAGATCGTAGTGATGCTGAACCGGGCCAAGGATGCTGAGGCGATCATTCCCTGGCGTGAACAGAACCCTCGTGAGCGCTTCCGGCAGGGAGACCCGATCCGGGCCGTCCTGAAGAAGGTGGACGAGACCCCCAAAGGGCCTCGGCTCATTTTGTCCCGGGCTGACCCTCTCTTCGTTGCATCCCTCTTCAAGCTCGAGGTTCCCGAGATTTACCAGGGGATCGTTGAGATCAAGGAGCTCGCCAGGGAGGTCGGCGGTCGGACGAAGATCGCCGTCTCGAGCCGCGATGACTCAATCGATCCGGTTGGTGCCTGCGTTGGTTTGAAGGGGTCCCGGGTTCAGGCCGTGGTGAACGAACTGGGCGGGGAACGGATCGACATCGTACCCTGGCATCCGGATCCGGAGGTCTTCGCTCGACGAGCCCTGGCTCCAGCCCGGGTGGCCAAGGTGCTCAGTGACTCCTCCCGACAGGTCATCACGGCCATTGTGGATGAGGATCAGCTTTCCCTGGCCATCGGCCGGAACGGACAAAATGTTCGCCTGGCCTCCCAGCTTATCGGCTGGCAGATCGACCTCTACGGGTCCAGGGAGTGGCTGGAAAAGGGTGTGGACCTCTCGATTTTCGGGGACCTGCCTGCGGGTGACGCCTACGAAACCGCCGATTTCCCCCTCACGGAGTTGGACTTGGCGGAAGGAAACCTGGCGGCCCTGGAAACCGCGGGATATCATACCTTTCTAGACATCATTGACCTCGAAAAAGCTGATTTTCTGGCGGTCCCGGGTCTCGCCGAGGCTGATGCGGACCGGCTCCTGGAAATCATCGATGAGCTGACGGTTGTGGAAGGTGAGGCCCCCGCCGAGGAGGCTCCCACCGAGGAGGCCCCCGGCGCTGAGGATGGAGAAGAGCCGGAAGGTGGGGACGATGCGGTGGACGCAGCCGAAGCTACTGATGGTGATCAGGACGAGGACGAGGGCGATGAAGATGAGGTAGAGGTATCGAGTGAGGCTCCGGAAACCGGGGACGATGAGCCCCAAGAGGAGCCTGAAGAAGATGGGGACGAGCCGAAGAGCTGAAGCCCTAGCTTTCCTGGGCCTTGCCCGGAGAGCCGGGGCTGTCGTTAAGGGTACCGACGCCACTCGTCGGGCTCTCCGAAAGGGAGAGGCCCTACTGGTGATCAAGGCAGAAGACGGTTCGGAAACCCAGCTCAGGAAGGTGCTTCCTCTGGCCAGAAACCAGGAAGTGCCTGCCGTGAGCCTGGGGAGCCGGGCAGAGTTGGGAGCCGCGGTAGGAAGTGGCTCCCTGACGGTGGTGGGGATTACCCGGGCAAGCTTCGCGAAGGAGCTCCGGGCACGGTTGGGACCGGATTGAAATGCACGGGCGGAGGCCAAGCCCAGCGGAGGTAGTTCAAGCGAATGCAGGTTATTGACCTAGCACAAGATCTCAATGTCGCCCCGGACGGGCTTGTCATCCTCCTAAGGGAGTTAGGCATCCCCGTGGCTGGTGCGGACACCGAGGTCACCGAAGCCCATGTGTCCCGTGTTCTCGCCCGAATCGAACGGGAACGGCGGGCTGGCCACAAGGACATCCCCTCCGCTCTGGAAGCGGCCATCGAAGACGCCCAGAGTGCCCACAAGCCCAGGCGTCGGCGCCGTCGTTCCGCCAGGAAGGTCGAGGAGCCCGAAGCCGAGGGGACGGAGGCCGAGGTCGAGGCTCTCCTGGAGTCCGATGACCCCCAGGAAGCTGAAGAGGTCGAGGCGACCGCCGAGATTTCCGACGACTCGCCCGGAGAAGAGGTCGAGGCGGCTACGGATGAATCCGCCCCTGAAGAAGCAGGGACTGAGGAAGCCGAAGCTCAGGGAGAGGAGGCGGAGGAGCTCGAGTTGGCCGACGGGGCTCTGGACGACTCCGAGGAAGAGGAGTACGAAGAGGACGAGGACGGGGACGAGGAGCTGGATGAACCCTCTGACTCCCAGTCCGATTCCTCCGAGGAAGAGGTAGATGACGCCGAAGTGGTCGACTCGGGGCTCGAAATCCAGGGCGCCGAGGACACCGTTCCGGATGAATCAGCGCCCAAGCCCGAACCGGTTCGCCGCTCGGGTCCGGAGGGGCCTGCCCGGGTCATTCGAAAGCCCGTTTCATCCCCGGCTGCCTCGGCAGTACCTGGTGGCCAGGTTCGCATCCAGGCTGAAGGGTACACCGCTGACGGTCGCAAGAAGGCCAAGAAGGACAAGAAGGGGAAGCGGCGGGGCCGGGTGGATCAGGATGCCGTTCAGTCCAACATCCAGCGGGTTATGGCGGAGCTGAAGGGTGGGGGCGGAAAGAAACGGCGACGAGGAAAGGGTTCGGTTCCGAGTCGGGAAGAGGTCGAGGCACAGGAGGAGGAGGTCCGTCAGGAGGAGGAACGTGAGCGGACCACCGTTCGCGTCAACGAGTTCCTGACCGTAGCCGAGCTCGGCGAACTCATCGATATCTCGTCGACGGAAATCATCGGGTCTGCGTTCAAGAACATGGGGCTGATGGTGACCATCAATCAGCGCTTGGACTTCGACCAGATCGAGCTGCTTCTGGAAGAGTTCGACTTCACCGCCGTTCGCGAGACCGAATACGCTGCTGAAGAGGTGGCTGAGGAAATCGTGGACGATGAAGCCGACCTCCAGCACCGGCCCCCGGTTGTGACCGTCATGGGACACGTCGATCACGGGAAAACGATGCTGCTGGACCAGATCCGGAACGCCAATGTCGTCGCCGGCGAGGCTGGCGGAATCACGCAGCATATCGGGGCCTACCACGTTGGGTTCCCGGACAATCGTTCAATAACCTTCCTGGATACTCCGGGTCACGCCGCGTTTACGGCCATGCGGGCTCGTGGTGCGGATGTCACCGACATCGTTGTCCTCATGGTGGCCGCCGATGACTCGGTAATGCCCCAGACCATCGAGGCTATCAGTCACGCCCGGAATGCAGGCGTTCCCCTCGTGGTGGCCATCAACAAGGTCGACCTCCCCGCGGCAAACGCAGGCAAGGTGAAGCAGGAACTGCTACAACACGACGTGACGGTGGAAGAATTCGGTGGGGACGTGTTGAACGCCGAAATCAGTGCCAAGAACAACACCGGAATCGATGAGCTTCTGGAGAAGATTCTTCTCCAGGCCGAGATGCTGGAACTCAAGGCCAATCCCGATCGGGATGCCGTTGGAGCGGTGATCGAATCCCGCCTCGACGTTGGTAAGGGGCCGGTCATCACGGTGCTGGTCCAGAGCGGAACGCTCCGGGTCGGGGACAGCTTCATCTGCGGACTCTTCGACGGTCGGGTCCGGGCCATGTTGGACGAGCGAGGGAAACCCCTTCACGAAGCTGGGCCTGGGGTACCGGTCCAGGTTCTAGGTGCCGCAGGTGTTCCCCAGGCAGGGGAAGGTTTCGCCGTGCGCTCCGCTGAAATGGCCGCTGAAATCGCTGGGAACCGGCAACGTCTGGAGCGGGAGAAGCAGCTCCGGATCAAGGAGCGGGGCTTCAAGCTTGGAGACTTCTCCCAGCTTCTGGCAGCCGGGCAGGTCAGTACGCTGCCACTCATCATCAAGGGTGACGTGGACGGTTCGGTTCAGGCTCTGTCCGATTCCCTCGAGCAGCTCGGAACGGACGAGGTCAAGGTGGAGATCATCCACCGGGGTGTTGGAGCCATCAACGAATCCGACGTGATCCTGGCAAACCCGGCCAAAGCTGTCATCATGGGCTTCCGGGTCAGGCCCGACTCAAACGCCAGGAACTTGGCCGAACGAGACGGCGTGGACGTTCACGTTTTCGATGTCATCTATGAGGCTGTCGAGCAGGTCAGGGCGGCCCTGGAAGGCATGCTGGCTCCGGAACGAAGAGAGACGATCGTCGGTGCCGCCGATGTGCGGGAGATCTTCAAGATCCGGAAGGTCGGGACCATCGGCGGTTGCCATGTCACGGAAGGGACCATGGAGCGGAAGGCGAAGGCCCGCCTGATTCGGGACGGGGTCGTAGTCTACGACGGCGAGTTCTCCTCCCTGAAGCGGTTCAAGGACGACGTGAAGGAAGTCCGGGACGGATTAGAGTGCGGAATCGGCATCGCCAACTTCAACGACGTGAAAGTCGGGGATGTCATCGAGTGTTATTCGGTCGAGGAAGTGGCCAGAACCCTCGACTAGTTCGGGGGCCCCGATGGGGGGTCGGCCTCGACCGGCCCCGGCTGGTATCCAAATGACTTTCAGTTCGGATAGGGCATGGTGATCGGCGTTGGGTCCTGGCAGCTCTCGCTTCCGGAATGCAGATCTTTGAAAGAGAAACGGAGGGTGGTGAAGTCTTTGAAGGAGCGACTTCAACATCGTTTCCATGTCTCCGTAGCCGAAACCCGTCACCAGGACGTCTGGTCGCGGGCCGAACTCACCGCTGCCTTCGTAACCTCGGACCGGGCGCAAGCCGACTCAATTCTGGACAAGCTGGATACGTTCGTAGAACGGGACGGCCGAGCCGTCATCCTGGCCTTCGAGCGGTCGTTTCGGTGAAGCTCCCCTCGGTACCTGGGGCCGGATCGGCCCCCGCCCCACTTCGGTAGCAGGAAGAAACCCATGGCACATCGTCGGAACGCCCGCCTCAACGAGCAGTTCAAGAGAGAGATTGCCCATGTGATCTCGGTTAAGGTTCGGGACCCCCGGGTGGGCCGGGTTCTCATTACCGAAGCCAGGGTGACCAACGACTCTTTCCTGGTGAGAGTGTTCTTTCGGTCCCTGGAGGAAGGGGCCGGGGGGGAAGAGGGTGTCCTCCTTGAAGAGGGCCGAAACCTGGATGAGGCCATGGAGGGCCTCGAGGCTGCGGCCCCCTTTATCCGGAGGGAGCTGGGGAAGGTGCTTCGGCTCCGTCGAGTTCCGGAGCTCCGATTCATGCATGACACCACCTTCGACTCCGCCCAGCGGATCGAAAAGGTCCTCATGGAGGTTCTTCCAGAGGGAGCAGAAGAGCCTGAGGAAGGTTCAGAAGGGGAGGGGGATTGATTCCTTTTTCAGGTGTCCTTCTCGTGGACAAGCCTGTGGGGCCCACCTCCCACGACCTGGTGGCTTCGATTCGGCGGGCCGCAGGGATGCGGAAGGTCGGGCATGCGGGGACTCTGGACCCTTTCGCGTCAGGGCTTCTTCTCGTTCTCCTGGGCTCGGCCACGCGTCTCTCCGAGTACTTCCTCGGTATGGACAAGGAGTACGAGGCCGTCGTCCGACTTGGGATCGAGACCGATTCCCACGATGTGGACGGTGAGGTCGTTTCGGAGGAATCGAGTTGGACCGAAGTCACCCCGTCGGGGCTGGAACGAGCACTGGAGCCTCTACGTGGCCCCATTCTCCAGCGTCCCCCGGTTTTTTCAGCCAAAAAGGTCCAGGGAGAGCCTGCCCACCGTCGGGTGAGAAGAGGTGAGACCGTCGAGTTGGAGCCTGTTCCGGTCGTAGTCCACGAGCTGGAAATCACCGAGGTGGCCCTGCCAGAGCTCCACATGAGGGTTCGGTGTTCTTCGGGTACCTACCTTCGGGCCCTAGCTCGGGATCTGGGGCGGAGCCTTGGAGTCGGCGCCCATCTCACGGCCCTTCGCAGAACAGAGATAGGGCCTTTTTCCGTCTCATCCGCTGAACCGCTGGGTACCCTCTCCTCTCCGGAGGAAGTCCGAAAGCACCTGATTCCCCCCGCCCAGGCCCTGGCCCACCTTCCGACCCTGGAAATCGGCCAGGACGAGGCCACCCGGATCCGTCAGGGGCAGTTCCTCCCTGTTCAGGGCCGCGACCTTCCGGAACAGATGCCGGTTCGTGTTCTCCTGGAGGGTAATTTGGTAGCCGTCGCAGCCCGGGAGGGGGAGCAGGTCCGCCCGAGAAAAGTCTTGGCAGATGGCTGATTTTGCCATTGATCCCCTACTGCCCACGGGTCTCCCGGAAGATGGCCGGGGAACGGTCATTACGGTGGGGACGTTTGATGGAGTCCACCGGGGGCATTGGGCGGTTCTTCAGGAGATCCGGCGTCGGGCCGTAGAATCGGGTAGGCGGAGTGTGCTGGTGACCTTTCATCCCCACCCCCTCCAGATCGTTCGACCAGACCGCGCACCTCTCCTCCTCACCACCCCCGTGGAAAAGAAGGAGATTCTCGCCGAAACCGGCTTGGACTACGCCGTCTTCCTCTCTTTTAATCATATCCTGGCCTCTTACTCCCCTCGGCGGTTTGTAGAGGAGATCCTTCTGGGACGTCTGGGGGTCCAGGAGCTTGTCATCGGGTATGACCATGGCTTTGGCAGGGGCCGCTCCGGGGATGTGGAAACGTTGCGGCGCATCGGGGATGAGTTGGGGTTCTCCGTCGACGTGGTGTCTCCCATCAAGGCAGGGGAGGACAACGTGTCTTCCACCAAGATTCGTAAAGCACTCCAGGCGGGGGATGTGGAGTCGGCCCGGGTTGGGCTGGGCCGGCCCTACTGTATCCGAGGCTTCGTGGTCCGGGGGGACGGCCGGGGGCGGCAGTTGGGTTTCCCTACCGCCAATCTGTTTGTGCCGGTCAATGGAAAGTTGATTCCTCCGCCGGGGGTTTATGCGGTCCGGGGTTGTCTCAAGCGTGGAGTGTTCGACGGGGCGATCCATATCGGGCCGAGGCCGACCTTCACCGGGTCCGGGCCGACCATCGAGCTCCACCTCCTGGACTTCGAAGGCGACATCTACGGGGAAGAGGTCCGGGTGGAGTTCGTCCGCCACCTGCGGGAGGTTCGGCCCTTCGCTTCGGCATCAGCTCTCGTCGAGCAACTTCGGTACGATGTTGAGGCTGCCAGGGCTGCGCTGGTCTATGATAGAAACAAGGAGATCGGGGTTGAGGGTGATGCCCCATCTAGATAGTTTTACTGGCTGAAACGTTGACGAAATAATAGCGAGGAGGGGCTTCCCCTGCAGCGTGCGCTCCTGCGGAGGCTCAAACTAAATGGCAATCGACCGCGAAGAAGTCATCAAGAAGTACCAACTCCACGAAGACGATCGAGGCAGTGCCTCCGTGCAGGCCGCCCTTTTGACCGGGCGAATCAACGACCTCCGGACCCACTTCGACGAACATAAGAAGGATCACCACAGCCGCCGCGGCCTTCTGAAGATGGTCGGACGCCGCCGCCGCCTTCTGGAATACCTGAAGCGGACAGACCTTGAAAGGTACCGGGGTCTAATTGCGGATCTGGGTCTCCGTCACTAACCGACATGAAATGGGCGACGGCAGCCAAGGGCTGCCGTCGCTTGTTTTGAATGTGGGAGACTACAGTCTCCGCGGTGGGAGACCACAGTCTCCGCAGTGGGAGACCGGAGTCTTTCCCCCATGAAAACACCGAGACAACGCGGTCTGGAGCCCAGGCGAGGTTGAGCCGAGGCCGTCCAGTGGTTGTCTTTTGGGGGTGAATCCCAGAGCGCAGCAAAAAAATTAAGAGTAAATGTCGCAAAGAAGAGAAATAGAAATCGTCAGAAGAGAAGAGAAACGGAAGAGAAAACGATGATCCAAAGGATCGAAAGGCAGTTCGCTGGCAGGACCCTGACCGTAGAGACTGGCCGGATGGCCCGGCAAGCGGCAGGCTCGTGCCTGATTCAGTTCGGTGAGACCGTGATGTTGATTGCGGCCACCGCCCGAGACCACTCCACACACCTCCCCTTCTTTCCCCTCACGGTGGAATATCGGGAGAAGAGCTATGCAGCCGGGAAGATCCCCGGTGGCTTCTTTAAGCGAGAAGGTCGGCCGGGAGAGAAAGAGATTCTCTCCTGCCGTCTAATCGACCGGTCCCTCAGGCCCATGTTCCCCGCAGGGTACATGCACGAGACCCAGGTTGCCTGTTTCCCCCTCAGCGCCGATCAGGAAAACGACGCCGACGTATGGGGCATCATGGGCGCCTCCCTCTCCCTGAACATGTCCAACATTCCCTTCAGCACGCTTCTGGCTGGCGTTCGGATCGGGAGAATTCAGGGGAATTGGGTTCTGAACCCCACCTTCCAGCAGTTGGAATACTCCGACCTGGACATCGTGGTTACTGGGACGGAAGACGCCATTCTCATGGTCGAGGGTGGGGCATTGGAAGTTCCTGAGGAGGACATCATCGAGGGGCTTGATGTCGCCCACAAGGGAATCAAGGAACTCATCGAGATCCAGCGGGCCTTCCTGTCGGAAGACTCGGTTCCAGAGATGGAGTGGACCCCGGTTCTCCCGCCTGAAGAGCTTAAGGAGAAGGTCCAGAAACTCGCCAATAGCCGGGTGGAGGAGGCCCTTCAGTTAGCTGAAAAGCAGGAACGGACCCAGGCCCTGGCTGTCATCAAAGAGGACATCCTGGCCACGTTGGCTGACGAAGACGAGAAGTACGCTGAGGAGCAGGGAGATATCAAGGAGATCCTCCGGGGCATCGAAAAGAAAACGATGCGGGAGCGAATCCTCTCCCTCGGCGAGCGGGCCGACGGCCGAAAGGTGGATGAGGTTCGCCCCATCACCTGCGAAGTCGGAGTCCTGCCACGGACCCACGGGTCCGCCCTCTTCACTCGTGGGCAGACCCAGGCTCTGGCCGTAACCACCCTGGGCACGTCTCGGGATGAGCAGAGAATCGACTCCATCGATTCCAGTGAAGAAATCACCAAGTCCTTCATGCTTCACTACAACTTCCCGCCGTTTGCCACCGGTGAGGCCAAGCCTTACAGGGGAACGAATCGTCGGGAACAGGGGCACGGGGCTCTGGCGGAAAAGGCCATTCAGCCTCTTCTCCCGGCCTACGATGACTTCCCCTATACGATCCGCTTGGTCTCAGATGTTCTGGAATCCAACGGGTCCTCCTCCATGGCCTCGGTTTGTGGAGCTTCGCTGGCCCTCATGGCGGCAGGCGTACCCACCCAGGCCGCTTGTGCCGGTGTGGCAATGGGGCTCATCAAAGAGGATGACAGAGTTGCAATCCTCACCGACATTCTCGGGCTTGAGGATGCTCTCGGCGACATGGATTTCAAGATCGCCGGAACGCGAAAAGGCGTCACCGCCATCCAGATGGATATCAAGATCCAAGGGCTTACCCACGAGATTCTCAAGGAAGCCCTTGAGCGAGCCAATACGGGCCGGATGCACATTCTGGACATTATGGACCAGACGCTGGACAAGCCCATGGACGACCTCTCGGAGCACGCTCCCAGAATCGTGTCGATCCAGATCAACCCGGAGAAAATCGGGGACATCATCGGGCCGAAGGGCAAAACGATCAGGGCCATTCAGGACGAGTCGGGTGCCACCATCGACATCGACGACTCCGGCATCGTGAAAATTGCTGCCGTCTCCGGTGAAGCCGGAACCCGGGCCCGGGAAATGATCGAGGCCATCGTCAAGGAGCCTGAGGTTGGGCGCATCTACGAGGGTCCGGTCAAGAACACGACCACCTTCGGAGCCTTCGTCGAAATTATGCCCGGAACCGAAGGGCTCTGTCACATCTCCGAGCTCCAGGATGGTAGAACCGAGAGGACGGAAGATGTCCTGAAGAAGGGCGATATCACTCGGGTGAAGCTTCTGGCCATCGACGAGCGAGGGCGCCTGAAACTGTCCAGGAAAGCTGCGCTTGCTGAAGATGCGGAGGGAGAAGAAGGAGGCACAACTGGAGACTAGTGCTCGGGTCACCTCCCTGACCGGGGAGATGTCCCAGACTCTTTTGTCCAATGGTGTTCAGGTACTGTCAGAGCGGATCCCCGGGGTCCGCTCTGCTGCCGTAGGGGTATGGGTCCGCCAGGGATCCGCCCATGAAACCCCCCAGGTCATGGGGGTGAGCCACCTTCTTGAACACCTGGTCTTCAAGGGCACCAAAGAACGGACCGCCCGTGAGATTGCCCTGGCCCTGGAAAGCCTGGGGGGCTCCCTGGATGCTTATACATCCCGGGAGACCACCAGCTTCCAGGCCAGGGTTCTGGATGAACACCTTCCCCTGGCCCTGGACGTGCTTTCGGACCTGGTGCTGGATCCCCTCCTACAGGAGGAGGATCTGGAACGGGAGCGGGAAGTCGTTCTGGAGGAAATCGCCACGGTGGATGACACCCCGGACGACCTGGTGTTCGACCTCCATGGATCCAGCCTCTGGGGAGAACACCCTTATGGGAACACCATTCTGGGCACCAGGGAGACCGTTTCCGGGATGCCGCTGGCTGCCATTCAGGACCTGCACCGGAGCCGGTACACCGGGAAGAACCTGGTCGTGGCGGCTGCTGGGCAGGTCGTTCATGACGAGTTCGTGTCCCAGGTGGAGGCCCTCTTCGGGAGGGTGCCAACCGGGAGTGGGATAGAAGACCTTCCCGCACCCCCGCCGCTCGTGGCAGGGGACGACTGGGTGGAGCGGGACTCCGCCCAGACTCATCTCGTCTTCGGCAGGGCCATTCCAGGCCATTCCGACCCGAAGCGCTTCCCGCTGGCCCTGATCTCCTCGGCTTTGGGTGGGGGGATGAGCTCCCGCCTTTTTCAGCGGGTCAGGGAGCAGTTGGCTCTGGTGTATTCGGTCTTCTCCTTCCAATCCTTCTATTCCAAAGCTGGTATCTCCGGGGTGTATCTCGGTACCAGACCGTCACAGGCGGAGCGGGCTGTCCAAGCTGTCCGGGAAGAACTGGACATGTTGGCCCAGAACGGGCTCCCCGAAGACGAACTCACGCAGATCAAACAGCAGGTCAAAGGGCAGATCATGCTCTCCCTGGAGTCGCCTGGGGCCCGCCTATTCAGGCTGGCTTCCTTCGCCCTGCACGGGGAGCCCTATGCCACCCTGGATGATCTCCTCGGAAAGATCGACGGGGTGACGGTTGATCAGGCCGAAGAAGTGGCCCGGGAGTTCTTTTCTCCCGAGACCATGTACGTGCTTCGCCTGGGTCCGGACTCCTAGTCTCGCGCCCGAAGGGTTTGTCCTTTAAAATGGTCCAGTTTTTGTAGTGACGAAAGCGGTCCAGGTGGGCCTATCGAGTTCAACCTCAGAAAAAGAAATGCTCAATATGCGTATCGGCGTGCCGAAGGAAATCAAGACGAACGAGAACCGGATCGCTCTGGTTCCGGCTGGGGCCGAGGCTCTTATTGCCAACGGCCACGAAGTGTTCATCGAAAAGGGCGGCGGTTTGGGAAGCGGCTTTCCTGATGCCCTCTACAAGGCCGTAGGGGCCAAGATCCTCCCCAACGCCGATCGAGTCTGGGCCAAGGCCGAGATGATCATGAAGGTGAAGGAGCCGATCAAGGTCGAATGGCCAAAGATCAAGAAGGACCAGATCCTCTTCACGTACTTCCACTACGCCGCCGACAAGGCACTCACCAATGCCCTCAAGAAGACGGGCTCCGTGAGCATCGCCTACGAGACGGTGGAGCTTCCTTCTGGTGAGCTTCCGCTTCTCACGCCCATGAGTGAGGTTGCCGGCCGGATGGCGACCCAAGAGGGCGCCAAGTATCTGGAGAAGTATTTTGGCGGCCGGGGCGTGCTCCTGGGCGGCGTCCCTGGTGTCCCGCCGGCAGAGGTCGTGGTTCTCGGTGGCGGCGTGGTGGGAACCCATGCAGCCAAAATGGCCTGTGGTATGGGCGCCCATGTCACGATCATGGACACGAACCTGCATCGCCTTCGCGAGCTGTCCGACTTCATGCCCGCCAACTGTGACGTGATCTACTCCAACCGGCAGAACATCCTGGAGAGACTCGAAACGGTCGACCTGCTGATCGGTGGCGTGCTTCTGCCTGGCGCCAAGGCTCCTTACCTGGTCACCAGGAAGGACCTCAAGATCATGCAGCCCGGCTCCGTCATCGTGGACGTATCCGTGGACCAGGGTGGCTGTGTTGAGACCACCAAGCCCACGACCCACGAGAACCCCATCTATACTGTCGACGGGGTCATCCACTACGGCGTGGCCAATATGCCCGGAGCAGTGCCGAGGACCAGCACGCTGGCTCTCACCAACGCCACCCTCCCTTACGCCATTCAGTTGGCGAACAAGGGTTGGAAGCAGGCCTGCCTGGACGACGAGGCCCTCGCCCTCGGCGTGAACATCGTCAGCGGCAAGATCGTCTATCCGGCTGTGGCCGAGGCGTTCAAGATGAAGTGGGAAGACCTGGAGCCCCATCTTTCCTAGGGTTCTGGAGCGCTTGAATCAGGTTTCGGGAAGGGGAGGGGGGCGAGATGACTGAGCCCCTGCTGGTTCGGTTCCTTCGATTGGAAGGAAACCCGGATTTGCCTCTTCCTGGCCGGGCCACGTCCCTTTCCGCCGGATACGACGTACGGTCGGCGGAAGGTGACCTGGAAATCCGGCCTGGCGAGATTCGGGCCGTTTCCACGGGCCTGGCCATGGAGCTCCCCCTGGGAGTCGAGTGTCAGGTCCGGCCCCGGTCGGGGCTGGCGGCCCGCTTTGGCATTACACTCCCCAACAGTCCCGGAACCATCGATCCGGACTATCGGGGTGAATTGAAGGTCCTTCTTCAAAACGGCGGGCCCGAGGTCGTAACGATTCGGCGGGGTGAGAGGATAGCCCAGCTGGTGTTCGCCCGTTTCGAAGCCCCGGAAGTAGTTGAGGTGGACGCCATTTCCGACACCCCTCGGGGTGAAGGGGGCTTCGGAAGTACCGGTAGGGGGTAATTCGGGGCCAAGTCTCGGATATCCTTGCCTTGCAATGGTTTTCTACACATCGTAGGTTCGTGCGTCTCTTATCGGTTCAGGCCTCGGATCCGAGCCCAAGCCGAGAATTCTTCGCCTCTCACCAAGTCTTGATTTGCCCAACGACACCTCATCCTGGTCCCGCTGGTTCTCTGCAGGCCGGCTGGTCCCGGTAAACGACATCGCCGTTGATCTCGGTACGGCGAACACGCTGGTCTACGTCAAAGGGGAGGGCATCGTCCTGAACGAGCCCTCCGTTGTTGCTGTCGAAAGAGGCTCCAGCCGGATTCTGGGTGTGGGTCTGGAGGCCAAACGAATGTTGGGCCGGACCCCCGAAGGGATCGAAGCGGTTCGGCCCCTGAAGGACGGGGTTATCGCCGACGTCGATATTACCGAGCTCATGCTTCGCCATTTCCTCAAACAGGTCACCGCGAAGCGTATTTTCAGAATCAAGCCGAGAGTGGTGGTTGGGGTTCCCTCGGGAATCACAGAATTGGAGCGGCGGGCCGTCCGATCTTCGGCCATGGCTGCAGGTGCCAAAGTTGTTTATATGGTAGCCGAGCCCATGGCCGCTGCCATCGGGGTGGGGCTCCCGGTGGAGACGCCCACCGGGAACATGGTCATCGATATCGGAGGGGGAACCACCGAAATCGCCGTCATCGCTCTGTCCGGGATCGTATCAAATACGTCGATCCGGGTTGGGGGCGATGAACTCGACTCCGCCATCGTCACCTTTCTCAGGAAGAACTACAATCTTCTCATCGGGGAGCCCACTGCGGAGGCCATCAAGATTCAGATCGGCTCGGCCTTCGATTTCGGTGAGGAACGGGAGATGGAGGTCAAAGGGCGGGACCTGGTCAGCGGGATACCGAAGACCGTTTCCGTCCACTCCCAGGAGGTGCGGGAGTGCATTCAGGAGCCAATCCAGGCCATCGTCGAGGCCGTTCGCCGGTCCCTCGAGATCACCCCTCCGGAGTTGGCTTCGGATATCGTCGATCGTGGGATCGTCATGACCGGAGGAGGGGCCATGATCAGGGGACTGGACAAGCTTCTTCAACACGAGACCAACCTTCCGATTCACGTTGATGAGGAGCCTCTGACCTGCGTGGTCAGGGGAGCCGGTAGAATCCTGGATGATTTCCACAAGTACAGGAACGTCCTCGCCACCTGATTTATCTCTTTTGTCCCGGACCAGGCTGAACTACTCAGACGATGGCTAGCTACACGGATCCGCCTGAGGAGAGCAGAGGGCGCCGGGATCTCTTTATTTCCCTGGCGTTTTTTTTCCTCGCCGCTCTGGCCCTCTATCTTCCTTCCGGAACCCAGGGTCAACTTGCCGAAGGCCTTAGGGCTTCGGTACTCAGGCCCTTTATCCTGACTCAGCAGGCCGTGGCCCGGGCCAGGCACCGGACCGAAGACGCTCTCCGGCTTCAGGCTCAGCTCGATACCCTGGCCGGGATCGTGGCTTCCCAGGCCACCGTATTGGAGGAGAATATCCAACTGCGAGCGCTTCTGGACCTCCAGGAACGGGCACCGGAGACCTTCATTCATGCCAACCTTTTGCGACCCGGGACGTCCGGTGCTGCGAGCATGTTCCTTCTCGACGCGGGGGCCGACCAGGGATTGAGAGCCGGAGATCCGGTTCTAATGCGGAACGGGCGCATCGGTCTTGTGGGGGTGATCCGAGAGGTCAGTCCCGGGGGCGCCATCGGGTTGGATTGGAGCCACCCTGACTTCCGGGCCAGCGCCATGACTGCCGATGGTCAAACCAACGGCCTGGTGGAACCTCGGCCCGGGTTGTTCCGGGGTGCGAGCCGTCTTCTTTTAAATGCGATCCCATATTTTGAACGTCTGGAACCGGGCACCCTGATCACGACTTCCGGGCTTGGGGGTGTGTATCCTCGGGGGATACCCATCGGCGAGGTCCTCGAACTCCATCAGGAAGAGGGGCGTTGGCGCTCCGAGTACTGGCTTCGACCCATCGTTGATCCAGCCCGCGTTACTCATGTTCTGGTGGTTCGGGGGGGAGCGTACTCGGAGGATCTGCTGAAACTTCTGGAAGATCCGGCCGGCCCCACGGATGCGGAAGTGGGTTCCTTGAGCGACCCGCCGGCTGAGGTTGGTCGGTCCCTCGACACAATCGGAGGGGGTGGAGGATGAGCCGGAGGTTTGTCCTGGCGGTTCTGGTTCCGGCACTGGTCCTCCTCCATTTCCTGATCCATGTAGGGTTCAGCGTGGGCTCCGGGGCTCCGGACCTTCTGACGCTGGCGCTTCTTCTGGCCAGCCGGGAAACCCGTGCCGGAGCAGGGGCCGCCCTCGGCTTCGTATTCGGCCTGCTGGAAGACGCCTTCTCGGCCCTGGCCTTCGGGGCCAGCGCCCTGGCAATGACGGTGGTTGGGATCCTGGGGGCGAAATCCCGGGACCTTTTTGTGGGGGAATCTCCCCTTTTCGTCTTTGTTTATCTTGGGCTCGGGAAGCTTCTCAGAGATCTCATCTATTGGGTGGCGGCAGGTGAAACGGTTCGGGAGCCTTTTGTCAGCGGTGTCCTGATCGGTGGAGGTTTTTCAGCCCTCTATGTGGCAGTGGTTGGAACGGGTCTGGTCTTCCTCCTTGGTGGGATCCGGACCCCCCGATGAGGCTCGATCATCCCCTTTCCCGCCGAAGCCGGGCCCAGGGGGCCACCGTTGTGGTGGTTTTCCTCATGGGCCTCTTGGCGCTGGCGTTTTTCAGAGCCCAGGTCCTCCGGTCCTCCACCTGGGAACTCCAGGCCGAATCCAACCGGCTCCGGCAGCTGAGCATACCTGCTCCTCGGGGTACCATCTTCGACCGGAACGAGAACATCCTGGCCGACAACGTTCCCGGCTATTCGGTCCTCCTCCTCCCGGACCAACCTGACACGATTCGTGCTCGTCTGGAGCGACTCCGCCCCCACCTGGATCTCTCCGATGGCCGCATCGAGTATCTCATGGGGGTAGCGGCGAGATACCCCCGGCAACCTCTCGCTGTGAAGGTGAACGCTCCCTCCCTGGAGGTTTCCGCTCTTCAGGAACGGATGAGCAGCTTTCCAGGGCTCTCCCTGGAGATGCAACCCCGGCGGCGGTATCTGGCCGGGGAGGCCATGGGTCACATAATGGGCTTTCTGGGCGAGATCAACGCCGCCGAATTGGAGGACTCCATCTACGCCTCGGACCCGGAACGGTATCTGCCGGGGGCCGTCGTCGGGAAGGATGGACTCGAGCGGCAATACGAAACCCTCCTTCAAGGGGTCCCTGGGTACCGGTACGTGGAAGTGGATGTCCTTGGGAGGATTGTGGGGGAGTTCGAAGGATCCCAGGGGTTGGATGCGGTACCCGGTGAGGACATCCACCTGAACATCGATTCTGAACTTCAGGAGTGGGTCCACCACATCTTTCCGGACTCCATGCGGGGAGCTGTGGTGGCCTTGGATGTGGAGGACGGCGGAATCCTGGCACTCTATTCCTCTCCCACCTACGACCCCAACGACTTCGTTGGCGGTATCGGTACCGCCGAATGGGAGGCCCTCACAACGGACCCTGCTCGCCCTCTTCTGAATCGGGCCACCATGGGGCTCTATCCTCCAGGCTCCACCTGGAAGCTGGCCACTGCGGCCATCGCCCTGGATCTGGGTGTCGTCACCCCCGAGGAATTCATGCCTATTCCCTGTACGGGGGGGATGCCCTACGGAAACCGGGTCTGGCACTGCTGGAATCGTGACGGGCATGGACCCATGAATCTCCTGGGGGCCATCAGCCATTCCTGCAATGTCTACTTCTATCAGCTCGGACTGAGGATCGGGCTTGAACGCCTTCTGGCGGAAGGGACCAGGATCGGTTTCAACGAGCGGTGCGGTGTGGATCTTCCAGCTGAAAGCAAAGGTGAGTTCCCGGCGGACCCCAGCTGGTGGGAGGATGCCTTCGGATACATGGGGAGGGAAGGGGAGGCACTGAGCCTTTCCATCGGCCAGGGGCCCAACTCCCAAACCCCCCTGAAGATGGCCCAATTCTACGCGGCCATCGCCCGGGACGGATCGGCGCCACCACCTCGTTTACGGAGGACGGAGATCCCCCCGGAGGGAGGCTGGAGTCTTGAACTGTCCCAGGAATCCCTCGCCATCATGAGGGAAGGACTCCGGGCCGTGGTGCAGCCTGGGGGCACGGCCTACATGTCCTCCCTGGAGCACTGGGACCTCATGGGGAAGTCCGGGACCGTCCAGAACCCCCCGAATCCGGATCACGCATGGTTCACCGGTATCGCTGGACCCAAGGGGGGAGCCCCGGAGGTGGCCGTGGTGGTCATCGTCGAGTTTGGAATCGGTGGATCAACTGTGGCGGGACCCCTGGTGGCCAAGACAGCCGACTTCTATCTGCGCCGGAAACACGGGATCCCCGTGGATTCCATCCAGACGCTACGGGAACACTACGACGCCAGGAAACCAGCCCCCTGGGCCGGGGCCCTGAATACGGGAACCCCTGGAGGGGAAGGGCTGTGAGGCAGGTGAACTTCTGATGGGGCTGTTCCGGGTTTGGGGTAGGGCGCCGACGTTGGTCTTCACGGTGCTTCTCCTCTCCGTATTCGGCGTGGCCATGATCTATTCTGCGGGGGTCCTGAATGTACCCAGCCCCGTGACGCAGAATATCTGGCAGCGGCAACTCGTCTGGCTGGTTCTGGGCGTGGTCGCCTTCACGACGATCTCGTTCATCCCTCCCCGATGGCTCGAGTGGGCTGCCCTCCCGGCCTACATCGCCGGGATTCTCCTTCTTGTGGCCACCTTGATCATCGGCACCGGAGCGGGGACGGCCGCCGGGGTGAAAAGCTTCATCTCCATCGGGGGTTTTCGTTTCCAACCGGCGGAAGTGGCGAAAATCGCCACCATCCTGGCCATGGCCCGGCTCTTTTCCATGCGACGGGAGCCAGTCCAGAACCTTCGGGAGTTGATCGCTCCCTTGGCTCTGGTGTGTCTCCCTCTTGGCCTGGTCATTCTCCAGCCGGACCTTGGAACCTCTCTGGCTTTCATCGGCATTCTTTTCGCCATGCTCTACTGGGGTGGAACCCCGATCCCCCTCCTGATTTTGCTGGCAAGCCCGGGCCTGGCCCTCATTTTGAGCTATGACACCATGATCTGGGGGGGGTATATCATCGCACTCACCCTCTCCCTCTTCTTCTATCGATACAGACTGTATCTGGTGGAGTCGGTGGCGGTGGTTCTGGCCAACCTGGCCGCGGGAACGGTGGCTCTTCCACTCTGGCGCTCCTTGGCCGACTACCAGAAAAACCGGCTCCTGGTATACCTGGATCCAAACGTCGATCCCAGGGGGGCCGGATGGCAGATCATCCAGTCGAAGGTGGCCATCGGCAGTGGCGGATTGCTGGGAAAAGGGTTCACCCAGGGCACCCAAAAACGACTGGATTTCCTCCCGGAGCAGCACACCGATTTCATCTTCAGCGTTGTGGGGGAGGAGTTGGGATTTGTCGGGACCCTCCTGGTGGTCGTGGCCTTCAGCATCGTCTTCCTTCAACTCGTGAAGCTTGCTGCCAAGGCAACGGATCCCTTTGCCGGCCTAGTCATCTTCGGTATCTTCGGGGCCTGGATCACGCATGTATTCGTGAATATCGGGATGACGGTTGGGTTGGTTCCCATCACGGGCATCCCGCTTCCATTTATAAGCTATGGAGGATCATTCCTCCTCATGTCGTGGGTAGCCCTGGCCGTAGCCGTTCAGGCGTCTCAGGAGACCTGAGGAGTACTGGAGCGTCCCCGAGGGGGCTCCAGGCCAAGGATCCTCCCGAAGAAAGGGCATTGGATGGCCTGGTTTCGGAAGCCCAAGCAACCCCTGAAGTCAGCTGATCGCAGGGATATCCCTTCCGATGTATTTGAAAAATGCAAGGGATGCGGGGAGATCGTGTACGGCGAGAGGTTGGCCAAGAACGCTCATGTCTGCACCGAGTGCGGATTCCACTTTCGCATCACCCCGGACCAGTACCTGGACTTGCTCCTGGATGAGGGGAGCTTCAAGGAACAGGACATGGATCTTCAGAGCCGGGACCCTCTGGGGTTTGAAGATCTGAAGCCTTACAAGGCCCGGTTGGAGGCTGCCGAAAACAAACTGGGAACCAGGGACGGCGTGGTGGTGGGGCAGGGCCTACTCGATGGGATCCCCGTTTGTATCGCCGTCATGGACTTCCGGTTCCTTGGGGGATCAATGGGTTCGGTGGTTGGAGAAAAAGTGGCGCGGATTTCCCGCCGGGCCCTGGAATCCGAACAACCCCTTCTCATTCTCAGTGCCTCCGGGGGAGCCCGAATGCAGGAGGGGATCTACTCCCTCATGCAGCTGGCAAAAACCTCTGCGGTGTTGGCCCGGATTCACGAAGCCGGCCTTCCTTTCATCTCCATCCTCACCGACCCAACGACCGGTGGTACGACGGCCTCCTTCGCCATGCTGGGGGACATACATCTGGCGGAACCCGGAGCCCTCATCGGGTTCGCGGGACCGCGGGTGATCGAACAGACCATCAAGCAGGGCCTTCCTGAAGGCTTCCAGCGCTCGGAGTTCCTCCGGGAACACGGGATGGTGGACAGGGTCGTCGACCGGAGAGAGCTGAAGGACGAGGTGGCTCTCCTACTCCGCCATATGTGGGCGGGTTGGGGCGAAGAGGCGTGAAGGTTCCCCCCGATTCCGTCTTCTCAGGGAAGAAAGGGGATCTCCAGGGGGGTGGGGACATTTCTCTGGACCGAGTCTTCCCGCCCCTGCCGGTGGGCGTTGATTGGGGCTTGGGAAGGACGGAAAACGCCCTGGCAGAGCTGGGAAATCCTGAAACAAGCTATCCGACCCTCCATGTGGGTGGGACCAATGGCAAGGGCTCCCTGGCCGCCGTCTGGGCGCAGATTCTCAAGGAGGACGGAAAGAAGGTGGGGCTCTACACCTCCCCCCACCTTTGCTCCTTCCGGGAACGTTTCCAGATCGATGGGAGGCCTGTAGACGCCGAGGTTCTGCTCGAGGCCGCAGATGAGATTCGTGAGTCCGTGGGCCGACTCGGCCTGACGTTCTTCGAGGCAGCCACCGTTCTCGGTTTCCACCTGTTCTCCCGGATCGGAGTGGACATCGCCCTTGTTGAGGTGGGCCTCGGGGGTCGGCTGGACTCCACCAATGTGATTCGGCCGGAGGTCACGGCCATCACCAACGTGGCCCTGGACCATTCCGAATATCTCGGGTTCACTCTGGAGGAGATCGCGGCGGAAAAGGCCGGGATCATCAAAGAGGGAGTCCCGGTCATTACGGCGGAGCGGGATGCGGCCCTCCGGGAAATCTTCAGACTGAAAGCCGAGGAGATGGGTGCGCCCTTCTCCTCCATCAATCCCTCGGATGAGGTTCTCGGTCTCGAAGTGTCGCCGGAAGGAAACACCTTCGAGTTGGAGACGGATCGTTGGGGACGCCTGGCCCTCGGGTCGCCCCTACCCGGTTGGCATCAGGCCGGCAACGCCGCCCTCGCCATCAAGAGCCTTGAACTCCTCCCTGAGGCGCTACGCCCGGGGGCGGGTGCCATCACGAGGGGTTTGGCGGGAGTTCTCTGGCCCGGCAGGCTGCAAATCCATAATGGCCCCAGGGGGAAATGGGTCTTCGATGTGGCCCACAACACCGCCGCCGTCCGGGCACTGGCTACCAGCCTCCGGCGTTTGGCCTTTCCCGAACCTGTGATCCTCCTTGTGGGGATCCAGGGTGACAAGGACTGGCGCTCCATGCTCCCACCCATCTTCGGTATGGCCAGGGAAGCCGTTCTGACCCAGCCCCCCTCCGTTCCACCGGGCCGACGCTGGGATCCCCTGGAGGCGGCCGGGGCGGTGAAGGCCCGACCGAATCTCCACATTCTGCCGGACTTCGACGAAGCCCTCGATGTTGCCCGGAGGATCGCGGGGGAGGGAACCGTGGTCGTAACCGGGTCCCATCATACGGTGGGTGATGCAATGAATGCTTTAGGAATCCTCCCCTACGGGAGCGCTTGAGGGTTCCCATTGACGCTTTTTCTCCGTTTTCCCCCCTGGTAGATTCGCCGCCATGGCAAAAAGGAAAGATTTTCCGAGGCTTCCCGGGTTCAGGGACTTCCCTCCCGAGGAGTTCCAGGTCCGAAGTCATGTTTTCGATAGCTGGCGGCGTGTCGCCCAGCGGTATGGCTTCCAGGAATACGATGGCCCCCCGTTGGAGACCCTCGACCTCTATACGGAGAAGAGCGGTCAGGAGATCGTGGGGCAGCTGTACGCCTTTCAGGACAAGGGTGGGCGGGACGTCACACTCCGGCCCGAGATGACCCCCTCTCTGGCCCGGATCCTGGGAGACCGCTCCCGGGCCATGCCCAAGCCCATCCGCTGGTTCACCCTTCCCCAGTTGTTCCGATATGAACGGCAGCAACGCGGGCGTCTGCGGGAACACTTCCAGTGGAATGTGGATATTGTCGGCGAAGCCGGTGTGGGCGCAGACGCCGAGATCCTTGCCGTAGCCCTGGATGCCCTCCGGGACCTGGGACTGGGGGATCAAGACATCGTGGCCCGGGTTTCGGATCGTCGCCTCCTGGCCGCCATTCTCGGTGCCATTGGCGTTCCGGAGGACAAGCTCCTCTCAGCCTTCGGGGTCGTGGACAAGGTCGAGCGAACGGAGCCGGCCCGAAGCCTGCAACGCCTTCAGGAGGAGTGCGGGATGGAGGCGGGCGGAGCCGAGAGACTCATGGCTCTGGTGGAGACGGGGAGCCTCGAGGATGTGGCTGCGGCTTATGGCCATGACCCGGTGGTACAGGAAACCCTTTCCGAACTGGAGGAGCACCGGGCCATTCTGGGCCGCCTGGGCCTGGGCGCTTTCGTGGAGTTCGACCTGAAAATCGTCCGTGGACTGGCCTACTACACGGGCATCGTATTCGAGATCTTCGACCGACAACGTCAGTTCAGAGCGGTTTGCGGCGGCGGCCGGTACGATCGTCTCTTGGAGCTGGTTGGGGGTGAACCACTCCCCGCCACAGGGTTTGGAATGGGGGACGTGGTCCTCACAGAGCTCCTCGCCGATCGGGGGCTCCTTCCCCCGGTGGATCGGAAATCGGACCTCTACCTGGTGGTGATCACCCCGGAACTACAGCCCCTTGTTCACGAGCTCGCTCGGGCGCACCGGGCCAAGGGGCGCCGAGTGCTGTATGCCCTCCGAAAGCAGGCCGTCAGGAAGCAGTTCTCCGCCGCATCGACGGAAGGGGCCCGGTTTGTGGTGGTTCTGGGCCCGGATGAGGTGGAAGCCGGTGTTGCGGTGGTGAGGGACATGGCCTCGGGCACCGAAGAGAGGGTCTCCTTGGACCTCCTGAGGGAGGGAAGAGGGCTCGGAGCCGATGGGACGTAAGAAGACGGGCAGACCGTCCAGGAAGGCCCTGGCCGCGGAGAAGGCGGAGGTCGCAAAGAAGGCGGAAGAAGCGAAAAAAGCTGTTGCCTGGGTCAGGGGTCGCCTCACGGTTCTGGAGTACCTGATCCTCTTTTTTGCCATGGTCGTGGCCCTTGGGGGAGGGGCCCTGGTTGTTTGGCTCCTCCGGCCGGTTCTCCCCCTTTCCGTCCGCTGGTCATGGGCAGTCGTTTCCCTCCTTCTCTTCATCCTTCCCGGTGGATTCGTTTATCTTCGTGAGTCCCGGAAAAAGTGAAGGGATCTCGAAGTGGATTCGACATCAAAACCGAAAGAATAGCATGGCTGCCAACAAAGGTCTGACCCCTCGAGCTGAAGACTTCAGCGCATGGTACAACGAAGTGGTCCTGGAATCCGAACTTGCGGACTATTCGCCGGTCCGGGGCTGTATGGTCATCAGGCCCTGGGGCTACGGCGTCTGGGAGAACATGCAGCAGGGTTTGGATGGTCTTTTCAAGGCAACGGGACACGAGAACGCCTATTTCCCCCTCCTGATCCCCATGAGCTTCATCGAGCGGGAGAAGGAGCATGTCCAGGGGTTCGCCCCCGAGTTGGCCGTGGTCACCCAGGCGGGGGGGAAGGAACTGGAGGAACCCATTGCCATCCGGCCTACTTCCGAGACCATCATCTACCACATGTACGCCAAGTGGGTTCAGAGCTACCGGGACCTCCCCATCCTCATGAACCAGTGGTCCAACGTCATGCGGTGGGAACTCAGAACCCGCCTTTTCCTCCGGACCTCCGAGTTCCTCTGGCAAGAGGGCCACACAGCCCACGCCACGGCTGAAGAGGCGGAGGCCGAGACGCTTCAGATGCTTGATGTCTATCGGAAATTCATGGAGGAGTGGGTGGCCATGCCTCCCATCACCGGCGTCAAATCGGAATCCGAGAAGTTCGCCGGCGCCGTTCGAACCCACGGATGTGAAGCCCTGATGCAGGACAACAAGGCGCTTCAGGCCGGGACATCCCACTTCCTGGGTCAAAACTTCGCCCGGCAGTTCGATTTGAAGTTCCAGTCCGAGGCGGGCCAGGAGGAATATGCCTGGAACACCTCCTGGGGCGTGAGCACTCGGATGGTGGGCGGAATGGTCATGACCCACGGGGATGACGTGGGGATCATCGTTCCGCCACGCCTGGCTCCGACTCAGGTCGTCATCGTCCCCATCTCCCGGAAAGAAGAGGAGCGGGTGGCGGTGAAGGAAAAAGCCGATCAGCTGGCCGGCATCCTTCGGGACTCGGGGGTCAGGGTGAAGGTCGACGGCAGGGACCACCTCTCCCCGGGAGCCAAGTTCTGGGAGTGGGAGCGAAAGGGTGTCCCCTTCCGTCTGGAGATCGGGCCCAAAGATCTCGCCAAGGAGCAGGCTGTTCTGGTCAGGAGAACCACCTTCGGCGACGAGCAGAGGAAAGAGTTCCTCCCCGAGGGGGAGGCCGTGGGGGAGATGGTTTCAAGACTGGACGCCTTCCAGGGGAATCTCCTTTCTGCGGCGAAGGAACGCCGGGAGACCAACTCTCATCGGGGGGTCGAGGACATGGCGACCCTGAAAGAGATCATCGATGGGCCAGGGGGCTTCGTGTACACCGGGTGGAGCGGAGATCCGGCTGTAGAGGAGATGGTGAAAGCGGAAACCAAAGCCACTATCCGTGTGATCCCCGACGCCGAGTTCAGGTCTGATACGCCTCCAAAAAAATGTATCGGGGGTGGGGACGCCAAAATGGAAGTGGTCTGGTCCAAAGCCTACTGAGGCGGGTCAATGTCCACTTCCGCTGAAGGGAATCCTGGCGACACGCATCACGGCGACAGATACCCAGGCGATGCTTTCCCCAGGGTAAAGGGACGCCTCCGCTGTGGTCCATTCTCCGTCCAGAAGCTGGCGGAAGAGTTCGGTACGCCCCTCTACCTTTATTCCATGGATGACATCCGGGCCCGCCTTCTGGCGATCCAGGAAGCTTTCGCTCCGGCGGATCCTCTTGTCGCATATTCGGTGAAGGCCAATGGAAACCTGGCGATCCTGAATCGGTTGGGTGCCCAGGGGTCTGGGGCCGACATCGTGAGTGGAGGGGAGCTGTTCCGAGCCCGGAAAGCCGGAATCACCCCAGGCAAGATCTTGTTTGCCGGCGTGGGAAAAACCGACGAAGAGCTCAGGGCCGGTTTGGAGGCCGGGATCTATTCCTTCAATGTGGAGACGACGGGGGAACTCCACCGCCTGGAGGCCATGGCGTCGGAGATGGGGGCCCGGGCGTCCTTCGGCGTTCGGATCAATCCGAACCTGGATGCACCGACTCCTCACGAATACACAAAGACAGGGCACGCCGGGGCAAAATTCGGCCTTCCCGTACCGGTGGCCGTGGGCCTGTACAGGTGGGCCGCTAGCCGTCCCAATCTCCGGCCCAGGGGAATCGACGTTCACATCGGGTCCCAGATCAAAGATCCCAACCCCTACCGCATGGTTCTCCGGAAGATCCTCGAGGTGGTCCATCTATTGAAGAAAGACGGGATCAACTTCCAGTATCTGGACCTGGGGGGAGGTTTCGGGATTTCCGACGAGGAGGCGGGCATGGACATGGCAGCCCTTGCCGACGCCACGCTCCCTCTTCTCAAGGGCACCGGTCTTCGCCTGGTTCTGGAGCCGGGGCGCTTCATCGTGGGGGAGTCGGGCCTTCTGTTGACCCGGGTTCACGGCGTCAAACGATCCGGGAAAAGGGTGTTTGTGGTCACCGATGCCGGGATGACCGAGTTGATTCGCCCCAGTCACTACGGCGCCTTTCACCCCATCGAGGCGGTGAAGATCCAGAAGGACCGGGAAGAGACGGTGGTTGATGTGGTGGGGCCCATCTGCGAGTCGGGAGACTTCCTGGCTCGAGACCGTTCCATGCCTTTGCCCAGGGCAGGGGAGTTCCTCGCGGTGCGGAACGTAGGCGCCTATGGCTTCTCCATGGCGTCCAACTACAACGCCCGGTGCCGGCCCGCTGAGGTCATGGTGGAGGACGGTCAGGTCCACCTGATTCGGAAGAGGGAGACCTTTGAGGATCTGGTCAGGGGAGAACTGATTCCCTAGGGCTCCGACACCACTGCGTCGGCCTCGATCTCGATGAGCATCTCGGAGTGAATCAGGCGGGACACCTCCACCAGCGTCGTGGCCGGCGGATGGTCCGCAAAGACCTCTCGATGGGCCTTCCCGTAGTCTCGCCAGCGGTCGATGTCCGTGGTGAACATCCGGGTCCGTACCACCGACTCCATGCCGATTCCGAGTTTAGCCAGAGACTCTTTGATGATGGCCAGGCAACGTCGGGCCTGAGCCAGGGCGTCGCCTGGGGCGTGGACGTCCCCATCGGGGTCCACCGGGGCTGTCCCCGTCACGAAGACCAGGTTGCCCGTCTTCAGAACCCGGCAATAGCCCACTTCCTCTTCCCAGGGCGCCCCAGAAAAAACTCGTTGAACGGTCATGGCCGGCCCCCTCCGCTGAAGTTGTTTGAGCCTTCCTCCGGATCCCCCTCATCGTCGTCGGCCCGGCCTCCCCGGCCCATCATCCGGTCTTGGGTCATGAGGCTGTCTATGGTTCCCCACACTTCCACCATCAACTCGCCGTCGTTTCCCCAGACCTCTACGAAGGTGAAGAGTTCTTCTTCGGTTACCCCCACCTCCTCGAGAACCCGATCACGGGTCTCGATGTTGATCTCCATCATGGGGGCTCGGAGGCCTTCCCGGCGCAGTTGTACATAGGCCTCGATGAACAGCTCTTTGGAGATGGCCCCCTCCGCCAGAGGGGGCGAGTCCTCGCCGCCGCAGCCTGCGACTCCAAGAAAAAGGGCGATCAGGGAAAAGAAGGTGACTATGCGCACGGTGATCTTGTCCTTAAGGGGTGTCGAGTCAACGGAGGAAACTCCCAGGATGAAGGTGCCTGACCGGTGACCGAAGCTTCGGATGCCCGGCGGAGGGTGTCAAGAAAAGGAAAAAGGGAAGTGGAGGGTTGCCTGGCCTCCATCGGTTTTTCTACCTTTTTAAAGCCCAAACGGCATCAGCCCCCAACTACGAGCGGTAAAACCATGCGCAAGTCCGCGAAAGTCGGTCTACCTGTAGTTCTACTCCTGTGGTTGGCGGCTTGTGCCATCAACCCGGCCACGGGCAAACGCCAGCTCTCCTTCATGAGCGAGGGCCAGGAAATCCAGATGGGCCAGAGCGCGGACCCCGAAATCGTGGGTTCCATGGGCCTCTATCCGGACGAATCCCTTCAGGCCTATGTCCAGGAGCTTGGGGAATCCTTGGCGGCCAGCTCTGAGCGGCCCGATCTCCCCTGGACCTTCAGAGTCCTGGATGACCCCCTCATCAATGCTTTCGCCCTTCCTGGCGGATTTATTTATGTGACCAGGGGAATTCTCGCCCATTTCGAGTCCGAGGCTGAACTGGCCGGGGTTCTGGGGCATGAGATCGGTCACGTCACGGCCAGGCATTCGGTGACCCAGATGACGAATGCCCAGATCGCCCAGATCGGGCTCGGAGTGGGGATGATCCTGGCTCCAGAGCTTCAGCAGTATGCAGGCCTAGCCAACGCTTCCATGCAGCTTCTCTTCCTGAAGTTCGGTCGGGATGACGAGCGTCAGGCCGATGAGCTCGGCGTGCGCTACATGGGCAGAGTCGGGTACGATCCTGCCCAATTGAGCGGAGTCATGGCCATGCTGGGGCAGGTCACCTCCGAGGCCGGCGGCGGCCCTCCGGAATGGTTGTCCACCCACCCCAATCCGGCCAATCGGGAGCAGGCCATCCTGGAAATGGCCGCCGAGACAGAGGTGGCTCTGGATCCGGCCATGGTGAGAAGAGAGGGTTACATCCCCCGGCTGGACGGGATGACTTTCGGTGAGAATCCAAGGGAAGGGTTTTTTGAAGGCTCCCGGTTCTACCATCCGGACATGGCCTTCGAGCTCAGCTTTCCGGACGGATGGCAAACGGCCAATTCCAAACAAGCTGTTCAGGCCGCCTCCCAGGAAGGTGACGCCATCATGGCTCTGACTCTGGCAGAGGGAACCACGTCTGCCGAGGCCCTGGCGACGTTCCTTTCCCAGGAGGGCATGGAAACGGGTCCGTCAACCAGTTCAGCCATCAACGGGATCCCCGCAGCCTCGGCGGACTTCAGGGTCACGACTGAAGAGGGTGTGCTCCAGGGCCAAGTTTCATTCCTCCAGTATGGTGGTGGGGTTTTGAGGCTTCTTGGCTTCGGTCCTGCCGAAGCATGGCCCAACCGTAGATTTGCGGTCAGCACATCCGTCGGGAGCTTTCGAGTCCTCCGGGATCGGGCAAAACTGGACGTCCAGCCTGCTCGGATCCGGGTGGTTACGGTGCCCAGGGCAACGGATCTCGCCACGTTCCTCGCCGGGCAGGGAGCTGAGGAGCATGCTGACGCGGTCCGGCTCCTGAATCGCCTCGAGGGAAATGCTGCACTCCCGGCCGGCAGGGTCGTGAAAGTCCCCGTAGGCGGTGCCCGGAGGACC
>RCNC010000357.1_pt1 | contig 28960 bp, 26 predicted proteins | sample 2041301 | NCBI WGS metagenome assembly RCNC01 (sample SAMN09708231, study PRJNA481090) | Marine sediment metagenome, whole genome shotgun sequencing project. | biome: marine sediment; feature: ocean; material: sediment; isolation source: Sewage treatment plant 13A marine sediment (STP13A) ... | reverse complement strand
GCCAGGCACTCGGCCTGCCGGTTCAACTCCACGTTGGTGTAGTCCCGTTCCTCAAACACCAGGGAAACGTACTCACCGAATTCCTTGATATTGTTCAACGTTAGTTCCGCGAGGTTCATGCAGTCTCCTTCCGTTTCAACACCCTTTCTTCAAGTCCCTTCGCCTCTTTCGAACCAAATTCCTAAGGAAACCTGACCATATTGTCAAGTAATTGCCCTACTGTGATCATATTGACTGAAGAGGAGTAGTTGGATACTTGAAACGAATCGGCCTATAAATGTAAGCTTCTATGCCAAATGCGGGTTTGGGGTATCATCAGAGATCGACCTTCTTGGCATTCCAAACTGGTTCATGCATCGCCGTCCCAAATCGACCTAAAGGAGGAACCATCCATGCCAAAGACCATCGTAACCGCAGCGATCACAGGAAGCATTCACACCCCGACCATGACGCCCCACCTGCCGATCACGCAGAAGCAGATCGCCGACGAGGTGGTCCGGTCCTGGGAGGCAGGGGCTGCCGTGGCCCACGTTCACGTGCGAGACCCGGAAACGGGCCAGCCCTCCCCTTCCATGGATCTGTACCGAGAGGTCATCACGGACGTGAAGGCCCGAAGCGACATCATCCTGTGCCTGACAACCGGCGGCGGGCTAGGCATGACCGCAGAGCAGCGCGTCGCCGTGGTCCCCACCTTCAAGCCGGAGCTGGCCTCCTTTAATTCCGGTTCGGTGAATTTTGCCCTCTTTCCGGTGGTGGCCAAGTACAAGGAATGGAAGTTCCCCTGGGAAGCCCCGTATCTAGCGAGCACGGAGGACCTGGTCTTCTCGAACACCTTCAAGACCCTGAGAGAGTTCTGTTATTTCTTCAACGCGAACGAGACCAAGCCGGAGCTGGAGGTCTACGATGTGGCGATGATCAACAACATCGCCTACATGATCGCGGAGGGTTATCTCAAGAAGCCCGTCTACCTGCAATTCGTCATGGGGATCCTGGGGGGCATCCCTCCCTCGGTGGAAAACCTTCTGTTCCTGTACAAGACCGCCAAGGAATTGATCGGTGATTTCTCCTGGTCCGTGTGTGCGGCAGGCCGGCATCAGATGCGGATGTGCACAACATCGCTCGTGATGGGAGGGAACGTACGGGTAGGCCTGGAGGACAACATGTACGTGGAAAAGGGGCAAATGGCGAAGAGCAACGCAGAGCAGGTCGAGAAGATCATCCGGATCGCCCGGGAGCTGGGCGTAGAGCCTGCCAAACCCGAGGAAGCCAGAGAGATCCTGGGTCTCAAGGGTCTGGACAAGGTCGGCTACTAGGTATTAGGTAGAGTGGGCATAGATTCCGATCGCATTCTTAATCCCGCGTACATGTAAAGCCCGTAGACGGCCCTCGCCGAATCCTTCGGAAACTCGTAGAAAGGAATGTTTCTATCTCTCATTAATTCGTACACAATGCCGGTCATAAAACGCTTCATTGACAATCCGATCAATGGCTTTCCATATTTCTCAGGAATCCGGGAGATCTTTTCGGCGGCATCCAGTCGCTCTTGAATGTTCTGGGGCGTAATTCCCCATAAGGGCGCTTCTGAAATTATGGCATCAATTTCGGGGTGCCGAGCAAGTTCTTCGGCAACGCGGGCTATGGTCATTCCCCTGGGATCTCCTGCCAGATCCACGGGGTTTTTCGGTGGTGAAGCATGGGGCAAAAGGTATTGGGACAATTGTTTCACCGCGTCTTCATCCAGTTCCGGAACGCTCAACCCGTAGCCATTACATGCATCTGTTGAAACTACGCACATTCCCCCGCCACCGGCCACGATCCCCACACGATTGCCCTTTGGCAAAGGTTGCTTCGAGAGGGCTTCGGCAATGTCAAAGGCATGACTGACATCATAGGTCCGGATGATCCCGGCCTGACGACAGACGGCATCAAAGGTTGCGTCCGATCCGGCAATGGACGCTGTGTGGCTCATGGTCGCCCTGGCGCCGTCTTCTCCCTGTCCGCTCTTGTAAACGATGATGGGCTTCTTTCTCGTTACATTGCGGGCATTCTTAAGAAACCGGTTTCCGTCCTTCAGGCCCTCGATATACAAAACGATTACCCGTGTTCGTTCATCTTCCCCCAGGTACTCGATATAGTCAGCCATGGACAAATCCGCCTGGTTGCCAACGCTCAAGAATGCGTTGAATCCGTAGCCCTTATCGCTGGCGATCCCCAAGAGATATGCCCCCATCGTGCCGCTCTGGGAAACAAAAGAAATGCCGCCCGGTTGGGGCATGAAATCAAAGGCGGTGTTCAGGCGGACTTCCGAGGTATAGATCCCCATCCCGTTTGGACCCATGAGCCGGATATTGGCGGATCGTGCAATATCAACCATCTCATCCTGCAGGGCTTTTCCCGCAACCCCGGTCTCTGCAAATCCTGCCGAAATCACGACCATAGCCTTGACCCCTTTGGCAGCGCAGTCCCTCACCGCATCAGGCACCATTGGCGCCGGGATGGTAACGATCGCCATTTCGACAGGACCTGGAACATCCCTAATGTTGGGATAGGCCGTAAGCCCCTCAATTGTCTTCGCTTTGGGATTTATAGGATAGATCGGACCTCGAAATGCAGACTGAATGGGCCTTACCACCATCGCGTGTCCCCATTTTCCGGGACTACTGGAGGCTCCTATGACGGCAATGGACCGGGGGGAAAACAGGGGTCTCAATTCATCGTACATTCGGCTGCTCATAGACCTCTCTTTCACAAAATGTCAATCAGGCGTCGATCATCCATGAAAACGGCTGAACAGAAACTCAACACAAAGACGCCGATCGCTCAGTTCCATCCATCCATAGGGTGGATGGCCATGCGCACGAGCTGGACGATATCCAGAACCTTGAGTTGTATCTTGTTTCTCCGCACGTAGGTGTTCATGGTACGCACACACTGCTGGCAGGCCGTGACAACGGCCTCTGCCCCGGTCTTCAGGACCTCTTCCACCTTCTGTTGGGCAATGTCCTTGGAGAGGTCCGCATCGATCATCTCCAGGTTCCCACCGCCGCCGCAGCACGGGCAGTCTTCACGGTTGGCCGGGAGCTCGACAAGTTTCACCCCGGGGATGGAGTGAAGGATCTCCCGCGGCGCATCGAACACCCGGGCGGCCCGCCCGAGATCGCACGGGTCGTGATAGGTTACGGTCATGGCAACCTCTTCCATGGGCAGCCGCCCGCTCGCGATCAGTTCCTTGAGGAACTCGGTCACGTGAGAGATGGGGAATTCCCGTGGGTAGTGTTCCCGCCACATCTGGTAGCAGGAAGGGCACGCGAACACGACCCGGCTGGCCCCTTTCTGCCGAACCGCCTCCAGGTTGTGCTCGATGTACTCCTTTGCCCGCTCCCGGAGGCCGGCCCCGAGCAGGGGAAACCCGCAGCACCACTCGTCCCCGCCCAGAAGGGTGAAGTCCACCTCGGCAGTGTCGAGGATCTCTGCGAGGGCGATCGGAATGTTCTGGGCCATCGGAAAATAGGCGGACACGCATCCGGTGAAGTAGACGACCTCGGCACGTTCCTTGATGTATCCGTGCTCCGGGGCGTCGGGCATGTCCTCTACCCAGAGGGCCCGCTCATCGTTGTCCTCTGCAAAAACGTTGTGGCTCTCGTCGAGGTTCTCCCGGATCATATCCACCTTCTTCGGGTAGGCCTCGGAATGGACAAGGTCCTGGCGGAGGGAGACCCAGATGTCCTTCAGGGAAATCCCTGCCGGGCACACCTCCTGGCAACGGCCGCAGAGCGTGCAGCGGTAGACCGTGTCGCTGAATTCCTTCAGTTGTTCGAGAGAGGGGGCCCTATTCCGGAAAATTCGCCTCAGGAGGCCGGTTCTCGCGCGGTTGATCCTGTTCAACTCTTCCAGGCGGTACACACCTGAGAGGTGCCCGTCCTTACTCGCCGCAACCGCCGGGCAAACGTCCGCGCACAGGCAGCACGAAGTGCATGCCTGCGCCTGAATGAGTTCTTTGATGCTGTAGTCTTTATGGGACAAAGGAAGCCTCTCCTACTCTCTCATGTCCGTATCAATCTTCGTGTCCGCCATTCCCTCTCCCTTGAGCCGCGATTGAATGCGTTAGCGAACTTAGGAAACGAAGGACTAAGCTCCTGAAACCACTGGATTCCTGCCTTCGCAGGAATGACGGACATTTGTCTAATCCCCATGTTTCGACCCCGCGTTCAGTGCAAGCGCGATGGGTACGGTGATCATGTGGATCATCCTGCTGAAGGGCAGATAGGCCACGAAGACCCCGGTCAGGATAGCGTGCGCGTACCACACGTACCCATAGAGACCGGTCAGATCAACGCCTTTCAATAACCGGCTCAGCCCGTAGCCAACGAAGGCGAACTCAGCTCCAGACGGGCTGCCGGTCATGGCGATGCGCATGCCCTCGAGCAGGAACCCGACAAGGACGATGCCGGCCAGCAGGCCGTTGGCTGCCCAGTCAGGCCTTGGCATTCCGGCCAGGATCTCCTCGGACGGTTTCATGGCCCGCCTCACGACCGCGCACAGGATGCCAAGGATCACCATCACCCCTGTCAGATCGAAGAGAAAGGCGGTTGCCGGGTGGTTCTTGTCGAGAAGGATCCAAGTCCCCGGCCAGTCAGGACGACACAGGGAGGCGCCAAGGCCGACCAGTCCCCACGCAAAGCGGAACACAAAGGGCAGGAAGATCAGGGCGTGAATCGCCCAGCGTACCTTTGCCTGTCGAAAGAGGCGCCGCTGAAGGAGCCCATCCAGGATCAATACCTTGGTGATGGAAAAGAGCCGCAAAGAAAAGAGTGCGCTCAAGATGCTCTTTATGATCCCCAAGACCTTGTTTTCGTCACTCCTCTCGATTCCGGCGTCAAGACTTCCCGAGAACCAGACCGATCCTGCGCCGACGAACCCGACCAGGAAGAACAACAGGGCGATGATCGTTGTCGTGTCACCAACCGACAAGGTGGCCGGATGACAGGCCATACAAATAACGCTCTTGGCCGGCAGCACCATAGCCGCAGCGCCTACCTGATTCCCTTTCGCATGGCAGCGCCTGCATGACTCTTCCTCGCTTCCCCGCACCATCTGATGGCTCCGGCTCACACCCTCCGGCCCGCGATCGATCCCCCACCGAACCCTCCCTAAAACCTCATCTTCAACTGGAATGACTCCCCTGAGATGGCATGCCTGGCAGGATACGTTCAGGTGAGCATCGTGGGCGATCTTCTCGTCGTGCCGAACGTGACAAGCAAGGCAGTCTCCCGGCGCTTGGTCGGCATGGCCATACTGCGCAGAATCTGGATGACACACGAGGCAGGACAGCTTGCTGTGAGGGGACGAAGTATATGCCGACACGTCGATCAGGGCGATCCCGGAAGGCGATTCTGACGCCTGCTCTTGATCCTTATTCGTCCCATGGCAGTAAAAACAGAGCATCGAGATCCTTTGCACCGCCTTCGGGTCGTCTGCTGCCGACCGCTGGTGGCACTCCATGCAGCCTTCGTCCTCTGCGGAAAGTCTGGGCAGGACGTCTCTATATTCGTGACAAGCGCTGCATTTCTCTTCGGCCGGCCGGGACAGGTCGACCTTGCTTTCTCGAGCTGGGGTCGACGTCTGGTAGTGAGGTTCATGGCAGCCGATGCAGTAGGTCAGCTCTTCGCTGGATTTCTCTGTCAGGCCGCCATGGGCGCCTTCGTCGATCTCATCCAAGACATCAATGTGGCAGTCTTCACACTGCTCGACACGGAAGAAATCCTCGAGGCTTTTGTTGACGTTCCCTGGGCTTGGATGAGTCTTCTTCTTTGCATTCTCCCCATGGCATTCCAGACAGGAGGTCCGGCCATGGGCAGAAACATGGAATCCTTCCGGATCAATCAACCATTCGGCCCTGGCACCCTCTCCCCTGCAAAGAAGGGTAATCGCGGCGAGGATGAGCAGACAGACTTTACCGTTGCGGTCGGACCGGATTCTTTTCGTCGGCACGTTCTTCAGCCAAGGGCACGAGGTGGCCGGTGATAGACAAATACGTGGGGTGGCTCTTCAACGAAGATCATTATGACACAACCTGCATACCCGTCAACAAGCAGCTGGAGATTGACAACCTATTGTTTTGTTTCTAGTTTAGTGTCAATCATTTCTGAGGCTTACTCACAATCGGTTTCCGGCGAATAAATGCCGAACCGCATGCTTTGTTTCGCTGAGAAGAGCATCCATCCGAGTCGGAGGGGATCCCCATGAAGGTAGAAGAGTTCAAGGACATTCTCTATGAAAGGGATGAAGCAACCGGCATCGTCATGGTCACATTGAATGCCCCCAAGAGAAAGAACGCAATGAGCTTCATCACCAACCTGGAATTGTTCTACGCAGTGGACGCGATGGAGGGGGATGATGGGGCAAAAGCGATGATCATCACGGGTGCGAAGGATCCGGATTGCGGCGACCCGACGAAGGAGGCGTTCAGCAGTGGTGGGTACTTCACTCCCAAGCTCTTTACGGACATCCCGGAGGAAGTACGGAACGAAATCGACCTGACCGACATCGCAGCGAAAAAACTCTGCTTGAAGCTGTTCAACTTCGACAAACCCGTTATTGCAGCCATCAACGGCCTGGCCATTGGGGCCGGCTTCACCATGCCCCTGGCAGGAGCGGACCTTATCTACATGTCCGAGCACGCGTGGATCGAGTTTCCCTTTGTTGGGCGGCTGGGTATCCTTCCCGAGTTTGCCCTCACCTATTTCTTGCCCCGGATGATGGGTTTCCAGAAAGCGAAGGAGATCATCTACTTCCCCAAGCCAATCCCCGCACAACAAGCCCTGGAGTGGGGTTGGGTAAACGAGGTCGTACCCCACGAGGAACTCATACCCCGCGCGCAGGAGATGGCAAGGAAACTCATTCCACCGGAAGGGCCTGGTCTGGCCGTGAAACTGGCCAAGCGGGCATTACACCAACCCTATATCGATGCGGTCACCAGGGCCCTTGACGTGGAGAATCAGGGATTGAATCAAACCATGAAGTCCCATGACTTCGGTGAGGGCCTGAAAGCGAGGAAGGAAAAGAGGCCCCCCGTGTTCAAGGGGGCATAGGGGGACTCGTCTGGCATAAAGAGAAGGATTTAAGTCGAGGTGGCCTGCCAAAAAAGGGATTCTCCTTGACAGGCCCATTCCGAATGTAGAAGCGAAAGGAGTGAGCTGTGCTGGACGCAATCCTGATCTTCCTCATGGGACTGGCCCTTATCGGGTTGACGGGCATTACCTTCTCCTTTCTTGTCTCCAGCTTCCGGGAGAAAGAAGATAGGGCAACGCTCTTTGGCGGCATTCAGTTCGTCTTCTTCTTCGGAAGCCTGGTCCTGTTTACCCTTTCCTACGCAAACGGTTTTCTTGAAACCGCACCCGGAAGAATGCTTCTTATCGTCCTGTCGGCATTCACTGCTGCAGGCACATGGCTGCTGTTCAACAGAAACGGTGAAAATGCAAAGGCGCTGGCAGGAACGGCCGGATTGATCGTAGGCGAAGTAGAGCGCTTTGACGAACGGGAAACCGTCTTCGCCAGGGACAACCTTCAAAGCGGTACGGATGCATACAAGGAAATGTATGGCGAGCATCCCGAATGGGAAGAAAGGGACACGAGGAGGCGTGCCATGGGCGGTGTGGTGGGTGAAATGGGAGCCATCGACAAGCCAAAGGGCAATGCGAATTTTTCGGCCGCCATCGCCTCCATGCTGATGCCGGAGTATCTTTGCGCTCCCCATATCATCCGTCCGATGAATTTCAGAGGGGACACGATTGACATCAATCCCGAGGAAGCCACCCTCAGAGTCAAAGGGTTTGCCCGCAAACTGGGAGCCGATTTGGCCGGCGTCGCCCGGATCAATCCCCTCTGGACCTACAGTCACCGGGGCATGGATGGCAGCCAGCAAGGTGAAGAATGGGGCCAGGCGTTGGAGGTCTCCCATGAGTACGTCATCATTCTGGCGACGGAGATGGCCTTTGACCTGGTCCAGACATCGCCCCACACCTCAGGTACGATCGAAACCGCCCGCAACTATGCCGAAGGTGCCGGCATCTCCATACGTCTTGCCCAATTCATCGCAAATCTCGGCTATTCGGCCACCGCCGAGCATCTGCGACATTACCAGTCCCTCCTCGTTCCGATGGCCGTGGACGCGGGCCTGGGTGAGATGGGCAGACACGGCTATCTGATTACCAAAGAATTGGGCCCCAGGTTGAGGCTTGCCGGGGTAACGACCGACTTGCCCCTCGTTCCGGACAAGCCTGTGGACATCGGGGTTTATGATTTTTGCACCCGTTGCCAAAAGTGCGCGGACTGTTGCCCTTCCCGTTCCATTCCCTCAGGGGCCCCGGAAGCGGTTAACGGCACGCTCCGCTGGAAGCTCAATCCAGAGACCTGTCACGATTATTGGGCAAAGGTGGGAACGGACTGCAATATATGCATGCGGGTCTGCCCCTTCAGCCACGACAGAAGTTTTCCCCACAATGTGATCACAGAAGCGGTGACGCGTAACAAGAACGCCCGGCGCCTGTTCTTGTACATGGACGACCTTTTCTACGGGCGGAAGCCCAAGGCGAAATCGGCGCCTGGATGGGCTTCTTACGCGTCATAAAAGAGAAGACAGGGACTTCGACGTTATTTCAAGCCCTGGAGCCCGAGTCGGTCGAGGGCCCGCTGGGTGGGCACCCCTGTCTTCGGGTCCCAGTCCCACTCGCGGTAGTAGTCATCGATCATCTGCTCGGATTCCCCGACCGTCAGCGGTTCCTCGCTCACGTAATCCTGGAAGCCACGGTCGCCGAACCACTTGCGAGGCAAGACCTCTTCCCGTTCTCTCTGGAATCCCTCCCGCAGGTTCGCCAGCCTCAGGAGGGTCCAGGCGCGGTCGGCCCGCTCCCGGAGTGCGGACACGGGCGTTTCGATCCCGGTGACCGCCTCGTACGCCTCGGCGCAGAAGGAGGCGCTGTAGAATCGATTGATCTGGGCACGAGCGCAGACACCGAGGGACCCCAGAATCGCGAACCAGCGGTGCGAGTGTCTCAGGAGGCCGCCGACGCTCAGTCCCGTTATTTCCCCCTCGTCCCCCCGCGGCAGGAGCCCTGCAATCTCGTCCTCCGGCACGCCCATTCGGTCCAGGTGCTTGGGGAACACCTCCAGGGGCCGACGGGCAAAATAGGTGGGAGACCCGCTGGAGCCCACGTGAGGGCCCCGGGGGTCCAGGACCTGGCCGAGTTCCATGGTCCCGAAAAGGTGCCACGGCAGGGCCGCCCCGGGCCCGGCATACGGGTGCATCCCTTTTACCAGGGCAGGCGCAAGGGCTTCGGCTTTTTCGCCGAATGCCTCGATGACGCCCGGGAACCCGTCGGCCAGGACGTCCCCGAGGCCTTCCCTGCGGGCGATCTTCCCGGCCCAGGCCTCCATCGACCCGAGCGACTCGACCGCGATCTGCGGCTCGGCCCTGTCGCGCGGGATCAGCCCCTCCTCCGCAAGAGCCTTGGCAAAGACCATGAGGCCCATAAACTCGAACATGTCCAGACCGTATTCATCCAGATCCGCGATCAGCTTGATCGCTTCCCGGTAATCCTTCATTCCGTAGATGATCGGCGTGAAGAGGTTGATCGCAGAACTGGAACACACGACCTGCCCCTTCAAGTCTCCGTCCCGTATCTCCACCACGTCCTTGCAGCCTATGGGACACGAAACGCAAGCCACTCGTCTCTTCTTGATGTGGAGGTACGTCTCCTTTTCCACGAAAGGGAAGGAGTTGATCAGGCCCATCTCCTGCCACTCCTTGAGATGGGGGTAGGCACGCATCCTTTCAAAGATGCTCTTCCGAAGGGCCTTGTATCCCTTCCGATCCGCCACCGAGACGCCTCGACTGCCCCGGGCCACGATCGCCTTCAGGTTCTTGGATCCCATGACGGCCCCAAAGCCGCCTCGCCCGAGGGTCGCGATCCGGTCGACATAGGCCATCGAGAACTTCACCAGGTTCTCGCCCCCCTGGCCGATCGCCACCACACCGGTTGGACGTTCGTAGTCCTTCCAGAGGGCCTCGCACGTGGCGGACACCCCGAGCCCCCAGAGGGACGAAGCATCCCGGAGGGTCACCCGGTCGTCTATGATCTCCAGGTACACGGGCCGATCGGCCCGTCCCTTGATCACGATCTGATCGTACCCGGCGTTCTTCAGCATGCAGGCGAACGTGACGCCGCCGGCACCGCTCCAGCCGATCGTACCGCTCGTCGGCAACTTCGTGATCGAGAACAGGCGGGACGAGGCCGGCAGATCCGTACCCACCAGCGTGCCCGCCCCGAGCACGATCGGGTTTTCCGGGGCCAGGGCGTCGGTTCCGGGCTCAAGGTTGTCGTAGGCCAGCTTGACCGTCAGGCCCAACCCGCCGATGAAGTCCCGGGCAAGTCCCGGGTCGAGCGGCTCTTTCGTGATCACTCCCCGGGTCAGATCGACCACAAGGATCGTCCCTGCAAATCCGCCCAAGGTCATCACGCCCCCCCTTCGGCACTCTTCTCGAGCGCTCCATACAGACAGTTGTCGGCACACAGCCCGCATGCGACACATTCCTCGGTGAACCGAATCGCACAGTCCACTCCGAGGAAATCCACGCGGACCCTTGCTGCGGACGGGTTGAAGGATTTCTGGTAGGCCTGCGAGCAGGCGAGCTGGCATCGCAGGCACCCTGTACATTTCGCGTCGTCTGTAAGAATACGGTACTTGGACACGGTCCCCTCCCCTTGACCTTTGACCCTTTTCCCTCTCACCTATTACTTTTTGTCCGCGAGTCGTTCTTCCCGCTGCTTCCGCACCTTTGCCAGAACCCCTTCGACAAGACTCGCCGGGATGGGCTCGAAGGCCAGGAATTCCATCGAGAAGTTCGCCCTTCCGGAGCTCAGGGATCGAAGGGTCGTCGCGTACCCGAACATCTCGGAAAGGGGAACACTCCCAAAGAGCTTCTGCGATCCCTTTCGATACCGCCGCATGGTCTGAATGTTGCCGCGGCGTCTGGACAGGTCCCCGGCGACGTCCCCTATATAATCGTCCGGCGTGGCGATTTCAACCTTCATGACCGGTTCGAGAAGCTGGGGGGCAGCTTTTTGAAAGGCCTCCTTGAAGGCCAGGCACGCACAGGTGTAGAAGGATTTCTCCGACGAGTCCACCTCGTGGAACGAGCCGTCCACCAACACCACCTTGACGCCCACGATCGGAAACTTGGCCAGCACCCCGGCGCTCAAGGTATCCGCCACGCCGCGGCGCACCGCCGGGATGAATTCCCGCGGGATGGCGCCCCCCCGAATCAGGTCCAGGAACTCGAACTCCCCCCCTTCGTTCGGCTCGATCCGCAGCACCACGTGGGCAAACTGCCCCTTGCCGCCCGTCTGTTTTTTGAAACGATAGTCGACCTCCGCCTGCTGCGTGATCGACTCGCGGTAGCTTACCGCCGGCTCGCCGGACACGACAGGAACATTGAACTCACGGCGCAAACGGTCCTCCATGATCTCGAGGTGCAGTTCACCCATGCCCGCCATGACCGTCTCCCGGGTCTCCGAGTCCACGTAGAACGAGAAAGACGGGTCTTCCATCGTGAGCTTTCGCAGAGATCGGTGCAGGTTCTGTTCTTCTTTCTGCACGGTCACGCCCACGGACCGCTGGATCACCGCCTCCGGAATCGTGATTCTCTCGAGCAGCAACGGGTGCGCAGGGTCGCAGAGGGTGTCCCCGGTCTTGGTAACTTTCAAGCCCACGAGGGACACGATGTCTCCCGGACCCGCCCGGTCGATCTCCTCCCGCTTCTTCGCATGAATTTGGTAGATCCGTCCGATCTTCTCTTGCTTGGACCGGGTGGAGTTGAACACCTTCTGTCCCGAGCGAATCTCGCCGGAGTAGATCCGGGTGAATGTCTGCTGCCCCACGAAGGGGTCGTGGATGATCTTGAACGAGAGGGCCGCCAGGTTTGCCTTGGAGGACGGGACGCAGACCTGGCTCTTGTCCGGGTTGTCTGGATCCGACCCGACGACACTTCCCTTGTCCGCTGGAGAAGGCAGATAATCGACGATCGCGTCGAGCAGGAGCTGGACCCCTATATTCCGGTACGCCGAGGCGCAAAACACGGGCGTCAGCAGGGAGTTCAGGACACAATACCGCGCAGCCCTGCGGATTTCCTCTTCACTGACTTCTTCCTCGGCCACAAACTTCTCGAGCAGGTCCTCGTCGAATTCGGCGAGCTTCTCCACAAGGTCGGCATGTCCCTGACGGGCCCCCTCGACCAGTTCCTCCGGGATCTCGGTCTCGATCCGCTTGAACTCCTCGAAGGAGAAGGCCTTCATCGACACCAGGTCGATGACCCCCCTGTAGTCCTCCCCTTCCCCGATGGGGAGCTGAAAGGGCACCGGGTTCGCGTCGAGGTGCTCCTCGAGCTGCCTCACACAGCGGTCGAAGCTCGCCCCCTCCCGGTCCATCTTGTTCACGAGGGCCAGACGAGGCACCTTGTATCGGTCCGCCTGGTTCCAGACCGTTTCCGACTGGGGCTCGACCCCTCCCAGGGCGCAGAACACCGCGATCATGCCGTCGAGCACCCGGAGCGCCCTCTCCACCTCCACGGTGAAATCCACATGCCCGGGCGTATCGATGATATTGATCGTGTGATCTCGCCAGTCACAGGAAATCGCAGCGGATGCAATGGTAATTCCCCGTTCCTGTTCCTGGACCATGAAGTCCATTGTGGCCTGGCCGTCGTGAACCTCACCGAGCCTGTGCGTGATCCCTGTGAAATACAGAAGCCGCTCGGTTACAGTCGTCTTCCCTGCGTCAATGTGGGCCGCGATACCGATATTGCGTAATCGTTTTCTTGACATGATGATACCCGTTCTTTCTTCCGAATGATTTTTATTCCCTGTCTTCCTCTTCTTCCCGACGGATTCGCCGTTCCATCCCCTTGGAGCCCAGCCAAAGCAACAGCCCCAGACAGAAGCAGGCGATCAGAAGCCCGTCGAAGAGAGGGCCTCCTTCGATGCCCCATTGTTCCTTGAACACCGTCCCTAGCGCGCTCATGGCGACGAGGGAGAAAGCCAGGGCTCTCTGTTTCAGGATCTTATTGGCGTTGTTCATAAATCGTTTGGGCTAGCCGGTCGCATAACTGTGGAGACCGGAAAGGAACAGGTTCACCCCCAGATAGCAGAACAGCGTGGCGGCAAACCCGATGATGGAGAGCCAGGCGGCGCGCCTTCCCTGCCATCCCCGCGCGAGCCTGGCGTGCAAGTAGGCTGCATAGATCAACCAGACGATCAGTGACCACGTCTCCTTCGGATCCCAACTCCAATAGGTCCCCCAGGCCTCGTTGGCCCAGGCGGCACCGGTGATGATCCCGAGCGTAAGCATCGGGAAGCCCACCGCGATGATTCGATACGAGTATTCGTCCAACAGATCCGCAGGAGGCAGGCGGGCCTGGAGGAAACCTTCCGCGCCTTCTCCTCCCCTCGACTTCAAGAGGTAGAGCAGACTCAGGCTGAAGGCTACGGCAAAGGCGGCATATCCGAGGAAGCAGGTGATCACGTGCGCCGTCAACCAGTTGCTCTGCAGGGCGGGAACGAGGGGCTGGATCTCCGGGTTCATCAGGGAGGTGGACGCGAGGGCCAGAAAGACCAGCGGCATGACAAAGGCGCCCAACAGCCGATTTTGGAACTTCCTCGCGAAGATCAGGTAGATCAGCGCGATGGTCCACGCGAAGAAGACCATCGATTCGTAGAGGTTCGACAGGGGGGCATGCCCAATCCCCATTCGATGGGATTCCATCCACCTCACGCCGATGGAGAGGGTCTGCAGCACCAGGCCCGCAAGGACAGCCACGTCGCCCGCAAGACCCATGGCCTTCTTCCTGAAGGCCACGTGCAGGAGGTAGAGCACCCAACTCCCCATGTAGACGAATATGCAAAGGCGAATCAAAGTCGGCTCAGTCATAGATCCCCCAGGGGCTTCTTCAGCCATGGAGAAAGCCCCCTTCGAAGACGAAACTTTTGTCTATCGAAACGTGCCGCATAGATTCCCGGATGCCGCACGGCCCTCCCGACCACCCGAACCCTGTATTCGTTTTCGGCGGCAACCTCACCGGCAACCCAGACGATCTCGTGATCCATCAAGAGTGCCATCAGGAATCCGATGACGAGAAACGTGCAACCGATCCACACGAGGGGGGCCCCCGGGTCCTTGACCACCTGCAGCCCCGTGTAGGACATCAACCGAACATCTTCCATGACGAATTTGTGGGGCCGCTCTGCCTTCTTGCCCATGTCCGGATGGTCACGGAAGACCCAAAAAGGCTCGCCAAAGCCCTTGTCGTCGAACACGACGATCTGCGCGGCAGGCCCCAGACTTCTCTTGGAAAAGGAGGTGATCCTGGCCATCTCTTCCGGAATGCGAAGGTTCTCCTGAAACGACACGACCATGGCCCGTTCCCCCTGGCTTCCCGGGAGCAGGAACGGGGCGTTGAGCCTCGTGGTCACCATCGACTCGCTGCCGCCTTCCCGGTCACGGACTCGAAGGTTCAGCTCCGGGAGGGACCCATACGTGGACTGGTAGAACGCAATCCCCCTGTAGGTGAGGGGATGATTGACCCGTATGGTTCCGCTCTTGATCTTCTCCCCCCCCACTTCGGAGAGGGTGACTTCACTTCGGTACTCCTTCGGCGTGCCGTTCGGGTACTGCTCGAACACGAACCGGTCGCAGCGTATCTGAAAGCCCAGGGGGACCCGTTGTGCCCCTGTACGGAGCCACGCTTCGGATGATGCCTCCCCCTCTGCGAGCTGCAGGCCGCCCTTGAAGCCCTGCACGGCTCCCCACAGCGTGCCCAGGAGGATGGCGAGAAGGCTCACGTGCGCCACATAGGGCCCCAGGCGAGCATACCGGTTCTTTTCCACCAGCAGGACCTGGCCCCGGGACTCCACTGTCTTCCTTTTCGGCCTCTTTCCAAAGGCCTTGGCCACGACCCCCTCGAGCCGGTCTTCCATCTCCTCCACGCTCGCGGAACAGACAAAGGTCTCCCGGCACTTCCAGTTCTCGAAGGCCGCATCCGAGGGAGGGGAGGCATCCCTTCTCAAGGATCGCCATGTGCCCGGAAGGCGTTTTGACGTGCAGGCCACGAGATTGGCAGCCAGCAGGCAGAGGAGAAGGACAAAGCCCACCGAGTGATACAGGTCGCTCAGACCGAGGCCCGTGACGAGCCTCGCACCGCCCTGTCCGTACAGATTCCCGTATTGCTCAGCGGTCAGGTTCTGGGGGATCACGGTCCCCACGACCGAGACGATCGCCAGCAGGATACAGAGGAATATTGTTAAACGAACACTTAAGAGTCTATCGTATAATGTATTGATGTTCATTACTTCTCTCAATAGAACTCGCACAGCCGAGCCAGGACGGAATGCGCCTCGCCCGTCCAAAGCGGCCCGATCCGCTCAGTGAATATTCGGATGTCTCGCATAAGCAAGTTGACAAATAACGTAACATACTATATCAGAGATGGTTTAAATTCAATGAGGCCGGACCCCATTTCTTCTGTGGTTTTCGACCTCTTAGGGCGTTTTTCCCGCCACCAGCACAACCGGACAAACTGTGGCACGCTGGCCTGTCAACGAGAATGAGCACAACGTCAGACCAGCAGACCAGCACAGGAAGGGGTGAGATAGAAGGCTTCTAGAAGAAGTACCTATCCAGAAGACCCCACCATCGGTAAGGACAACGCAGACCGAGGGGAGGGAACACAATGAAGTCCTTGGGGCAACAATTGATTGTGGAACTGTACGGATGCGACAGAACCCTTTTGGACGACCCCAGCTGTTTGGAACCGATCCTTACCGAGGCGATAAATCGGGCGGGCGGCACCATCATAAAACCCTTCTTTCACCAGTTCTCTCCCCATGGCGTTACCGGCGTCGTGGTCATTGCCGAATCCCATGTGGCGATCCACACATGGCCGGAGTTCGGCTACTGTGCACTGGACGTCTTCACCTGCGGAACACAGGTAAACACGGAGCAGATCTTCGAGTACGTCCGATCGGAACTCCAGGCGCAGGAAACCTCGGTCATGGAGGTAAAGCGCGGCACCTTGGTCCTGCCCCCCAACGAAGAACTCCGGCACAAGCCGATGGAGGCCATTCCGTCGGCCTGAGACTCAGGACTCCGGGGCATTCCCGTCGATTCGGGTCCCTTCTCCCTTTTTTGCACAACAACCTCTTCAGGAAACTCGCGAGCAAAGAAATGGAAGCGCACTGGTACGAGGAAAAGACAAAGAACATCATTATGTCGCACAGGGTGAAGCGGCACGTCCTGTCGACCCACTCGAAGTTCCAGAAGATCGACATCATCGACAGCTACGAATACGGCCGGATGCTGTTTCTCGACAACATGACGCAATCTACCGAGGTAGATGAGTTCATCTACCATGAGATGCTCGTTCACCCCGCCCTCTTCTCCCACGGCCCTGTCCGGACGGTCTGTATCATTGGCGGCTCGGAAGGCGCGACCCTCCGGGAAGTCCTGAAACACCAGCCGGAGCGTGTCGTCATGATCGACATCGACGAGGAACTCGTCGAACTCTGCAAGGAGCACCTTGCCTCCTGGTCGCAGGGCGCCTACGAGGACCCCCGGGTCGACTTGAAGTTTATGGACGGCAGGAAATTCCTGGAGGAAACCCGGGAGACCTTTGACGCCATCTTCGTGGACATCTCCGACCCCCTGGAGGGAAGGCCTTCCACTCCGTTGTTTACGAGGGCGTTTTACGAAACCCTCGGCCGTCGACTCTCCGCACACGGCTGCGTTGCCGTCCAGAGTGAGAGCCTGAATCCGATACGTATCGAGCCTCACGCGAGAATCTACAATACGATGGCTGCCATATTCCCTTTCGTGAAGCCCTACAACTACTTGAGTCACTCCTTCCACGAGATCTACAGCTTCATCCTGGGCTCCAGGGCCCATGATCCGGCCGGAATCGACGTGGCGTCAAGAGTGAACGAGGGGGATTTCAAGCTCAGGTATTATTCCGGAGAACTCCACAGAGGCATGTTCCAACTGCCCTTGTATATCCGCCAGGCCTACGAACGGTTCGATCAGCCTATTACGGACGAGGACGTGGTCTACTACCCGAACAAAGACTAGCTTTTCAAGTCTTTGTTAAAGAGGTCATCCAGGGGGCTCTTGCGTTCCTCTTTCCCCCCTTTTTGCAGCTTCTGCTCGATCTCGGCAAACTGAGCCTGCTTCTCCTGTCGGGCCGCATCGCCCGAGAATTTCTCTTCCACTTCCTTCAGCCTGCTTTCCCGCTCTTCCTTCCACTGCTTGACATCGTCTCCTATGTCCGGGGAGTCCGAGGCCTCACGTAGCGCCTCCGCCTGCAGCGGATCCTTCAGGCAGATTCGATCATCGAAGGCGCCTCGGATCCTTTCCAGGGCTCCGATCTTCTCGAGCCGGTTCGCGAGATGATGCACCGACTCAACCGAAAAGCGCGTGAATTCTGCGAGTTCTTTCAGGGAGGGCAGTCTGTTCTCAAGGTGCTTGAAGAGCCTGACCCCGGCCATGAGGATCTGGGTCTCCTCATACAGCGTGTATGACGCCTTCATTTCCTCGTCCCCCCTCGTGACCGACGAGAATCTTCCGGGTTCCTATTCGTGAATCTCGTGACACTCCGTACAGCCGGTGGGCCCACTCTCGTACTCCACGTGACACTCGATGCACTGGCGGTGATAGGCGGCCTTCAGGTTGATCCTGTTCATCTTCTCAGCCTCGAAAAGGCCCTTCTCGTGACAGGCACCGCATTTCTGGTAGACACCCGCAGGGGCGTGGTGGTGGCAGGCAGTGCAGCCGTCATCCACCATATCCGCGTGATCCGCATGTGAAAAGGCGACCTCCTCGTATACCTCCGCGAGTTTATCCATCACTACCTCTTCGGGAACGTCTCCTGATTCCGTGGAAGGTTCGGACACAGACGCCTCCGGACACGGGCAGGGGCATTGACACTTCGCCTCTCCCTCGGTCGGGTCGGCGTTTCCCGGTACGAGGGACAGAACAAAGACGATCCAGATCAGTACGGGAATTCCAGTTGTACGACTCATCCTGTAAGCTCCTGATGGCATTCTACTTGTTTGTCTGATTCGTTTCTACCTGTGCCCCGGGGCTTCCCGAATCATGCCTTCGCGGCGTGCGAACCCTCATCGCCCTCCGGGGCCGGCAAGACGGGAAGGATGGACACGATCACCCGGTAGCAGAGGATCAGTGCGGAAATCATGGCCACCGTGACGGCAATCTCACCGATGGAAGGGACATAAGGGCCTTCCGCATACGGAGGCTTGTAGGCGACCACGAACACGTTTATGCGGTTAAGGAGCACCCCGAGGATCACGTACAGAGCTGCGCAGATAAACAGGCCGGTCGGGGACCGGCGGACCCGCTCCGAGAGCAGGAGGAAGAAGGGCAGCATAACGCCGAACCCGAATTCCAGGATGAACATCATGCTCTGGAAGCTGCCATCAAACAGATACACGTACGCGTCCCGAATAACGAGATCCGAGATCTTTGCCACCATGTAGGCCCCGATGAAGAAGGGGATCAACTTGGCCAGCGGGGTCAGGATCTCCATTTCCGGCTTCCGGCCGAAGGCGCGGGAGGCCCACATGGACTCGAAAATCACCATGGGATAGCCCACGGCGATGGCGGACATGAGGAACAGAAGCGTCATGACCGGCGTGTACCACAGCGGGTGCACCTTGTAGGGAGCGATGGCCATCAGGGCGCCCAGCGAGGACTGGTGCATGCAGGAAAGAACCACGCCCGCAATGATCAGCAGGAACATGATCTTTCCGAAGAAGCGGCCGGCCAGCTCGACGATCTGCTGGACCCAGCCCTGTTTCAGGAGTGACTCCACCGGGCCTCGCAGACGGTCGAGTGGGGCGGGCAGATTCAGCTTTCCCTTGATCCCTTCCAAGAGTATGGGAACGAACTCGAGATACAGAACGGCCAGGTAACACATCACGCACATGGCCACTTCGAACAGGGCCGAGTTACCCTGCCACATGCTCGGAAGGATCGGATGCCAGATGTTGTAATACTTGCCCAGGTCCACCATGAGGCTCATACCGACAAATGTGTAGCCGAGCATGGCCGTGAGCAGGGCGGGACGGACGATCGCGTGGTAGTGCTCCCTGTGAAAGATGTGGGCAAGGGCCGAGGTGGTGAAACCACCTGCGGCCAGCGCGACTCCGGAGGCGACGTCGACGCCGATCCAGATGCCCCACGGATATTGGTCATTCAGGTTCGTCATGGCGCCGAGACCGTAAATATACCGGTACACGGCAAACCCGAACCCGACGGCCATCAGTCCCAGGAGAAGGAACACGCCGGGCGTGAACAGCGGTTTTTCAACGGGCAGGGCTTCCTCTGCGTGGCTCATGGCTCTCTTCCTCGGTTCGAACAGGTCCCAGGGTTGGCGGGTATCTTCCTATTCTCTTATTCTTTCTTGTCCCGGTACATCCACATCATGGCGCCCAGGAAGCCGTACAGGGCGACAGGGGGGATGAAGTGTTTGAAAATGGCGTGCTGGACCGTTTCGTTGAGTTGGATCACGGGCGTGTGTCCCAGAACGGGAAGGCCGAGTTCGCTGAAAGGCATGCTCGCCAGATAGAGCCATGCTGTGCCCCCAACCTCGTGCTCACCGTATATGTGGGGGACGTACTTCTTCGGCTCCTCTGCCATTCGCTCGCGGGCGGCCTTCAACAGGTCCGAGCGCTTCCCGAAGGTCATGACCTCAACGGGACAGATGTGGGCGCAGGCCGGAAACTTCCCTTCCTTGCTCACGCGCTCGAAACAGAAGGTGCACTTCCTCACCACCGGCGTGAAGGCGTTGAAGTACTCGTAGGCGGGAATTTGGAAGGGGCAGGCCACCATGCAGTACCGGCATCCCATGCACTTCCAACCGTCGTACTGCACCGACCCCGTCTTCACCTTCTCGAAGGCCCCCACGAGGCAGGCGGACACACAGGCCGGATGGTCGCAGTGCATGCACTGCACCTTCGCATAGACCGGACTGCCCTCGCCCCCCTGGCCGGCGAAGCGGTTCACCACGGTATACGAAGTCGCATCGGGCCTGCGGAGGGCCTCGAATACCGAGGTGTCGCTGAACTGCGCAAGCGGTGCCGAAGGGAGCTCATTCTGCTTCTTGCAGGCCCACTCACAGTGGCGGCACCCGATGCATCGCGTGGTGTCCACCAGCATGCCCCAGCGATCCGGGTTGAGCTCCACACTCGATGAAGCCCAGGCGGGGGCCGAAGGACTGAGGAGTGTGGCTCCCCCTCCGGCAAAGGCCATCTTGAAGAGGTCTCTCCTGTTGATTCCCATGGACGATCTCCTGTTGGTGGCTCCCGAAAAGAATCCCTAGGTTTTTCGTAAGACATAGATTTATAGCATAGGTCTGCGCCGGTTTCAAAGAGCAGCATCCATGTTCCGTGCCCGTGCCCGACAAGCTCTCAGCTCTTAGCTTTTCGCTGTTGCCCCACCCCACGCCTCCGCGCTCTTCCCGCGGGGTAAGGGCGGGGAGCTAATAGCTAACGGCTAATAGCCAGAGACTATACGGCCTCTCCTAACGCCATGTGGCACAAATCGGACACCGCGTGCCGCGGCATCTCATATGCGTCGCAGACCCTGCGCAGGGTCTGGTTGCACATGGGGCAGAGGAACGAAAGGGCCTGGGCGCCGTGCTCGCGGGCGTCGTCCAGGTTCAACTGTCCGACCTTCATGGATTGTTCTTTGTCCCCTCTCGAAAGGAGAGGGCCTCCACAGCACAGGGAATGCCGCCGGTCGTAGGCTCGATCCACACGGATGACCCCGATTCGATCGTAGATCTCATCCAGGAGAGGGTCCTTGTCCCGGCTGTAGCGGGACGCGCAGGGCGGCTGGTGGGCCACCTTGAGGTCCAGCTTCGTGATCTCCTTCTCGTGGGCCTTTACGTAATCGAGCAGGTATTCATAGAGGTGAACGGGTCGGAAGGGGACATGAATCCCATAGTCCGGGGCCTTTCCCACGAGCATGGCATAGCAGTCCTCGTGAAAGCAGATGATCTCCTCCGCCCCCGTGGCGGCCAGGTTGTCCACGACCTTCTGCGCCCCTTCTCGTATGGGCCTTTCCTGGCCGATGTGAAGGTAGCCGATGTTGCAGAAGTAATCCCCTCCCTTGAGGACCGTCAGGCCCTCGAAAATGGGCCCCTTGAAGATGTTCGCGCTCAAGGGCTCCATCATGCAGAGAGAAAGGGTCGGCTTGCCCGGCTCTCCCTTCACCACCGAAGAGGGAGCCGCCGCCGCCATCTCGAACATGGCAGGCGCCTTCGGGAGGATGGCGAGACAGCCTGTCTCATCCTGTCTCTTCAAGATGAGGTCCCAGGGGTTAGCGCCCTTGTCGCAGTACTCGTTGCACCCACAGCAGGTGACACATGCGGTCAGGATCTCCGCTTCACCCGTATCGATCAGGTTCGAGATCTCCTGAACAGCTTTCTCGCGATCCCAGTCTACGTAGAGGCACTCCACGAAACAGTCTCCGCAGCGATCACAATTCGTCGGGTTCCACATAATGCCTTCTCCTTCGGTCGTCTAGTTTCAGGGGGGTGTAGGGATTCAGGGGTTGTTTGTCGGTTACCTAAATGATACTTAATTGCTCTGCCGGTTGGTCTGCCGGAATGCTCGTTGCCCATACGATCTTCGACAGGAGGTTAGAGAAACAAAGATGCTCCGCGCCGATCTGTACGAGAAAGAGGTCTCCCTGGACACGTATCTCTCCTCGAAAGACTGCCGGGCCTGCGGTTTCCAGGACCGGGACGAGTTCCTCCGGAAGCTGCGTTCAGGAACGCTCCGTCCTCACGCATGCCGGATGTCAAAAGGCAGGTTTCTCTCCCTTCTGTGGGCTGCGCGCCCTGAAGACATCCTGCCTCCGACCGAAGTCCTCCAACTTCCCAGCCCGGGGCCTGCCGGGCTCTACCCGATGAACGATCCGGGCCCGGATTCCCCTGTCCTGGTGTCCGGCAATTCGGACCTCAGCATTGCCGTGCTCTCGGCCGTCCTCTCCACTACGATCAGCCCCTTCTGGTATCTCGTGGTGGACACCGACGGGCACACCGTAGACATGGCGTTGGTCTACGAGGTCATGAGTGCCCAGCGAATCGCAAAGGCCTTCGAACAAGAAGGCATGAACCGCAAGGCCCCCGCGTCTACCCTCTACTTGCCCGGCCTGGCCGCACCCCTGTGCGACGAACTCGCTCAACTCACCCAACAACCTGTCGTCCCTGGGCCCGTGTGCGCGGCGGAACTCCCCCTGTTCTTCGGCGAGGAAGGCTGGGAGGTCTCAGACGGCTGATTTAGAGCTATCCTTGTTAAGTAATCCTGGCTGTTAGCCGTTAGCCGTTAGCTGTTAGCCCACCCCCCTCCCTGGTCTTTCTGGGGGGGGAAATGGCGGGGAGCTAATAGCTAACGGCTAATAGCCAAGGAATTCATTGCCTGTCCCCGATCCTTGTTCGCCACTCGCCACTTGCCACTTGACCCCGCCTGTTGTGCCTCGGGCGCGGGCATGGGGTCAAATCTGCAGCGTCTTGGAGATAATCTCCTTCATGATCTCCGTCGTGCCCCCCCCGATGCTTAGGATGCGAGCGTCCCGGTAGAGCCTTTCCACGAGATATTCCCTCGCGTACCCGTACCCTCCGTGGATCTGGACGGCATCGTACACGACCTTGTCACACACCTCGCACGCGAAGTTCTTGGCCATGGACACCTCGGTCACCACATTCTCTCCCTCCGCCATCCTGGCCGCCATCCGGTAGTTGAACTCCCTTGCCGCGGCAATCTTCGTGGCCATGTCTACGAGTTTGTGTCGCGTCACCTGAAACCCCGTGAGAGGCTTTCCAAAGGCCTGTCTCGTCTGGGCGTACCGGAGGCTTTCCTCGTAGGCGATCTGGGCCACCTGATGGGCCATCACGGCGAGGCTCAAGCGTTCGTACTGGAAGTTCTCCATGATCCCATAGAACCCCCTCCCCTCTTCACCAAGCAGGTTGGCGACCGGAACCCGGCAGTCTTCGAAGGCAAGCTCCGCCGTATCCGAGGCGTTCCAGCCCATCTTGCGGATCTTCCTGGCCACTTGAAACCCGGGTGTGTTCGTTTCGATCACGAGCAGGCTCACCCCACCGTAGCCTTCCCCGCCCGTCCTGACCGCGGTTGTGACGAGATCGGCCCGGCATCCGCTCGTAATGAAGGTCTTTGCCCCGTTCACGATGTATTCGTCCCCGTCCCGGACGGCCCGTGTACGGATGCTCGCCACATCGGACCCGGCGTCCGGCTCCGTGATCCCCAGAGCCGCAATCTTCTCGCCCCGCAGCACCGGCGGAATGAACCGCTGCTTCTGTTCCTCTGTGCCCATGCTGAGAATGGGGGGAATCGCAATTCCGTAGGACCCGATGCCGGAAGTAAGGCCCACGGACCCGGACCGCAGGAACTCTTCGGTAAAGGCGATCGTGTGGAACACGTCCGCCGGGGTGCCTCCCAGATCCTCCGGGCAGCGCAACCCGAGGAACCCGGCCTCGGCCGCTTTGCTGTACAGCTCTCTGGGGAACTCCTCCTTGTCCTCCCACTCGTCAATGTAAGGAAGGACCTCCCGTTCGAGGAACTTGCGAACGCTCTGGCGAAGGATATTGTGGGATTCATCGAAATACTGCTGGACCATGGCCGACGCCTCCTCTTTCTTCCCATACGAAACGGATTTCTCATGCCTGACGCCCTTGTTGACCTACCGATAGACCCTGACCTTTACCGTCCTTCTTCCCCATTCCAGTGCCTTCTTGTGGGAAGAGAAGAACAGGTCGAGCCGATTCCCCTTGATCGCCGACCCCTTGTCGTGGACCTCCCCCCACCCGTATCCCGGGACGTTCATGATCGTTCCGAAGGCGTATCGACGCGTATCCGCTGCGATGGTCCCGTTCTTTGCCTTGCTCCCGTCCGCCGCGATCCCCACCTTCTTCCTCTCCCCCTTGTTCGGGCCGCCCGCATAGACCGCGGGGCAGAAAAAGAGCCCATACCTCCGCTTCCACCCGCAGCACTTCTTGCACGCGCAGTAGGCGGTCGTCTCCATGACCACGACCTCCTTCCGCATACTGAACGTCTTCAGGGAATAGCAGCCCTGCAACCCGAAAAGAGCCGACAGCAGCGCAACCAGAAACCATTTCCGTGGGCCGGCCGGGTGCATCATCCTTATCTCTCGTTCGGGTCTATGGTGTACACTGCCGGATTCGAAGTAGAAAACTTCCGCTCCAGTTGGCCCTTGATCCATCTTCGAATGGGTGCCCGGGTGGCCGGGATGAGCATCAGAAACCCAAGCAGGTCCGTCAGGATGCCCGGCGTGATCAGCACGAACCCGGCCACGAGGATCAGGAGTGCGTCGATCAACGGTTCACCCGGCATTTCCCCTCGTGCCATCAGGGTCCGGATCCTCTCCAGCGTCCGGATTCCCTCCTGCTGCGCGAGATAGGCGCCAAGCACGCCCGTGATGATGACGAGGAGGAACGTATTCACGGCACCGATGACCGATCCGATCTGGAGAAGAAGATACAGTTCCACCAGGGGAATGCAGGTGAAAAGCAGAAAAAGCCGGAGAAACATCGTAGGTTTATCATCCCCTTAGATAACGCCGCTGCGGCCCGTATCGTCCCGTTTACGGGCCAGGGATCACGGCATGGCCTTTTTTAACTTAGCACGAAAGGTCCCCGGGAATCCAACCCGAGCACTCCGCATTGACTTCGCGGGATATTGTCTTATAATAGGCAGTTAGCCATGTGGGGCTGTAGCTCAGTTGGGAGAGCGCGTGAATGGCATTCACGAGGCCGTCGGTTCGATTCCGTCCAGCTCCACCAGAAGAATCAAGGGGCCTACGCCAAGTAGGCCCTTTTTTTCGCCATCCCCCATCTGAAGAACATTCGCTAACCCCTTCTTCCTATGGTGCCCTATGAGGATGCCGGCGTTCACCCTGCAGCAGAAAATTGGGTGGGGCGGCGCATCTGAGTCAGCCCCACATCGAGATCGAAGAGAGATCGTTGTCAAAATGAGGTCACTTGTAAATGTCGCCCTGTTGCAGGAGAGCCCTGCCGTTCGGTACTGCCCTGGGTTCCGTCGGAGATTTGTGCCGGGCGACTTCGGGGGAGGGAGAGACGGAGCCCAAACAAATCGGAGAGGGAACCCAGGGCAGTACCGAACAATCAGCTCTTCCAGGGAGACATGGCGACATTCGGCGGTTGGCGCTTCAGATGTCGTCTACGATTCCATCTCGAAGGGCGTAGTTGGTGGGCACCGGAATCGGGCCTGACTTGTGGGTCGTGGGGTTGTACATGTGGCGGTAGGACACGTTGCGCCTCATTTTCGACCACATCCACTCCCAGCCCCGCTCAAAATACGGGCACCCGTCATTGAAACAGATGTAGAGATAGTCCGCCTCGTACCAGTAGTCGATCTCGCAGGCAGAGTGTGGCACCTCGTATTTCCTGAGCCTGTCACCGCAGTAGGGGCATTGAAGAGGGTCCGCCTCTTCCTCGTAGGGCCTCTCCAGCCTCGTGGACAGTTCTCCGGCTCGGGCCTCGGCCGAACGGTTCTTCGCGTAAGCGATCCAGACGTGCGCCTGGTCTTTCGCGGGATGTTGCTTCTTGCTCGCGTCGGATCGAAACCGTTTCTTTGTACCGTAGGCGGTGACCGGCCCGAAGGATTTGGCCTTTTCAAAACTGGAGACGATGGTGGAAAGCCGCTCCTGCTCGTCCATAAACTTCCACCTCGAATTGCAGCAGGCCGAGTCCGTAACCGGGGAATAGACGATCAGGAAGACGGCCCCGGGCTTGAGAACGCGGGACACCTCCTCGAACACCGTGTCCGGGGTGCGCAGCGTCTCCACACCGAAGAAGAACACAGCCCCATCAAAGCAATCGCTTCGGAACGGTAGGACCGGCTTCTCGTTCAGATCTGCGAGGATGCGATGCCGCAGCCCGTCATTCCGAGACAGTTCCTCCGACCGGGCGCCCAGCCCGGTGACCACGTTCGGCTCATCTCTCCCAGGCATGACGTTCACCGGACCAGGCAACAACTCGAGCAGGCGGGCGTTCCCGTCCGGCAACAATTCCTCGCAGGCCACTCGTATCATCGACGTGGCCGCCGGGTGCAATACTTTTTCGAGCAGCGGGCCCTTTCGAAGCCCTCTCCCGCCGTTCCCCATGATCGTTTCCGTCATCGATGCCTCTCCAGAGGTGTCCTTTAAGCTAATTCTCGTTTGGATGAGTCGACGAGCGAAAAGGATGCCCGCGAATAAGGGGGTCAGGTCGTAATTGTCAACTTCAACGGAGGAGAGGGGGCTAAGAGCTAAAAGCTAACAGCCAATGGCTTGTTGGGCGTGGACACAGTCGGGGAGGAGCGGGGCATCTCGTGGAGGCTTGAGGATCTAATAAAAAAAAGGGCCCCCACCCATGGTTCGGGAGCCCTTTTTTTGCGTCCTGCCTGTTCGCGTAGGCTGCAGGAGCGGCTGATCTCCTATTTCTTCTTTTTCTTCGTGACTTTCTTCTTGGTTACTTTCTTCTTGGCCGCTTTCTTCTTCACGACCTTCTTCTTCGCTACCTTCTTCTTCGCTACCTTCTTCTTCGCTACCTTCCTCTTCGCTACCTTCTTCTTCGCTACCTTCTTCTTCACGACCTTCTTCTTCGCTACTTTCTTCTTCACGACCTTCTTCTTCGCTACTTTCTTCTTCACGACCTTCTTCTTAACTGCCTTTTTGACTTTCTTCTTCGTAGCCATATGGCTCCTCCTGTACTTCTTGGTTTTCCGGGATTAACTTCTCCTTCTCTTTTTTTGCCTCACCACTTTATAACTTTATATTTAGAACCCAAAACATGGGTGATTGCTGTATTTTGAGCCTTCGGTACTTTAACCACACCAGATATTGTATGTCAAGAAAAAAAATAGACATTTTTAAAAAAAGATGTACCCTTTTTCACCTCTTTCAATATCTTGTTTCCTCTCTTTTCGGCATGAAAGAAGAACTCCGTTAGTCTTTCTCCGGTGACCTCCACGCACCGTCCGGCGTTCCGCTTCAAAACGAATGGCTAGATACACATAACGATTTCCCCTCGGCCCTCTCCGCGGGGAGCCGTACGTGCGTCCCCGGTAGAACGGCCTCCTTCGATGAAACCGTCGCGAAAAGACGGAGTGGTCGTCGATTAAAGAGAGCAGAAACGCGCAAGACTTTGGCTTGCGGGATGTCCGGGAAGGCGAGGAAAAGCGTGGTGCAAAGGGTCAGCGCCGGAAAATTTGGAGGGCTCGTCGCTGGTCGAGCCTGTGCAACCCGCATCGTCTGGCAATTTGGAGGGCTTCTTCGTATTCGCCGCCCGTGATCCGCCTCGACAGGGAAGGATGCCCTTGCACGGTCCCGCATGGACGGTATTGATCCATGACGTTCATGTACGTGTTCGTGGAGAGGTGGCCCGCAATCCACGTAAAGGTCTCTTCGGTTCCTGCAAGATAGTCCGGCATGACCAGGTGTCGAATGAGAAGGCCTTTCCACGCAACCCCTGCTTCGTTCAGGCAGAGATCCCCCACCTGCCGATGCATCTCGGACAGAGCCTGCCGGCAAATCAGAGGATAGTCCGGTGCCTCAGCAAGCTCCTCAGCCACCACTCCGTCACTGAACTTCACGTCGGGCATGTAAATGTCCACCACACCTTCCAAGCGCCTGATCGTCTCCGGCAGATCATAGCCTCCGGTGTTGTAGACCAGCGGGATGCGTAACCCCCCTTCGATCGCCATGGGCAAAGCTTCCAGGATCTGAACGATCACATGGCTGGGGGAAACGAAGTTGATGTTGTGACACCCCTGATCCTGCAGGTTCAGCATGACGCGGGCCAGGCCTTCCGGCTCGATCTCCTGCCCGGCCCCCTCGTGGCTGATATCGTAATTCTGGCAGAAGTTGCAAAGCAGGTTGCAGTGGGTGAAGAAGATCGTTCCGGAGCCTCCTCGACCCACCAGCGGGTCCTCTTCCCCGAAGTGAGGGCCGAAGCTCGAGAAGACAGCCTGCCGCCCGGTCCTGCAGAACCCTCTCTCGTCTTCCAGACGGTTGACCCGACACCTTCTCGGGCAAAGATCACAAGAGGCAAGGCTCTCGATCAGCCCTTTCACCCGGGCCTCGAGTTCTCCTGAGCGGAAGGTGGCTACGTAGCTTGGGTCCTTCATGGCGGCGGCGCCCCGGTTCGACGGGCAAGAAATCAGTACCCGTCACGCATCGCCCGGACAGCGGTAAAAACCGAAACAGGATCGTCGGACGTGTCCGGGGCCTTGGCCTGCACAGCCTGAACCACGGCCGGTTCCCTGCATCGCAGGAAGGTGTTCGTCTCTTTCTCCGTCTTCAAAGAACCTGGAACGGTTGGAAGATTCTTCTTGCAGAGTGCCTTCGACTCGTTGAGCTGCTCCCGCAAGGCCGCATTCTCCGACTCAATCGAAAGGCAGAAGGATCGGTTGTGAACCGTATATTCGTGGGCCGCGAAGATCCGGGTTTCCTCCGGCAGGGGGAGGATCTTGTCGTACAGGGAATGAAACATCTGCTCCGGTGACCCTTCGAACAGACGCCCGCACCCCCCGAGAAAGAGCGTGTCTCCTGCCAGCAAGGCATCCCCGCATACGTAAACCACGTGACCGGAGGTATGTCCGGGCACATGAAGCGTCCGGAAGCGCAGACCGCCTCGTTCGATTTCCTCCGCATCCTCGAGTCCGCGGCCGGCCCTTGGGACGCGGTCGAGGTCGCCCTTGAAACAATAGACATCCACCGGCATCTTGTTGCAGAGGAACTCGATGCCTGCCACATGATCGAAGTGATGATGGGTCGCCAGGATCGCCTCGAGCCCGTA
>RCNC010000355.1_pt1 | contig 29048 bp, 22 predicted proteins | sample 2041301 | NCBI WGS metagenome assembly RCNC01 (sample SAMN09708231, study PRJNA481090) | Marine sediment metagenome, whole genome shotgun sequencing project. | biome: marine sediment; feature: ocean; material: sediment; isolation source: Sewage treatment plant 13A marine sediment (STP13A) ... | reverse complement strand
AATGAAGAATAATCATCGAGCACATAGAAACCACGGCCAAAAGTGGCCCCGACCAGATCATTGTCCCTTTGGTGTAATTCCAAATCCCGAAAAGAAATAGTTGGGACCCCTGCATTCAATTTGACCCAGTTCGTGCCTTTGTTGGGGGAAAAATAAATACCATATTCCGTTCCTATAAACAACAGATTTTCATCTATATGATCTTGTTTCAACACCCATACAATAGTCCCAGCGGGTAAATCCCCTGCAATAGACCGCCACGTACGACCGCGATCCGAACTCATAAAAAGGTAGGGGTTGAAATTGCCGAACTTATGCGCATCCGCTATCGCAAAAACGGTATTGGCATCATGGTTTGAGGCTTCTACATCGTTGATAAAAGAGCGTAAGGGCACTTTGGGAAGGCTACCGCTCTTCCGCCAATTTTGGCCCCCGTCTTCACTCACTTGAATAAGACCATCATCCGACCCCGTGTAGAGCAGCCCCTCGACCTTTGGGGATTCTGATATAGACGTTAGGGTTGCATATTTAGACATGGCACCGGTATCGAACAGGGCATCTGTGCTCCATACACGCCCAATCGTTTCCAGTTCATAGCGGTTGGTATTGGTGGTGAGATCCTCACTTATGGGGGTCCATGAATTGCCCTGGTTATCACTTTTCCAAAGGCGTTGGGATCCAAAGTACAGCCGGTTGTTGTTATGTGGACTAATAAACACAGGACTATCCCAATTCCAGCGCTCGGGGGCATCGCCAGGCCCAGCTTGGGGTTGAATGTTCAATACTTCCTCACTACGACGATCAAGCCGATGCAGGAGGCCCTGTTGAATCTCCATATACACAATATTCGGGTCTTTGGGATCAAAGACAGATTCATAACCATCGGCCCCCAGTGGCACATACCAATCCTGGTTGCGCACCCCTTCGGTATTCATTGTTCGCGAAGGTCCGATCAAGGTGCCAAGATCCTGTGCTCCCCCTACGATATTATAAAACGGTTCTGAGTTATCTAGTCCCAGTTTGTAGAACTGGGAAATGGGTAGGTTCGGAAAAAGCCGCCAGGTGGTACCTTCATCAAAAGACTCATAGAGTCCGCCATCGGTGCCGGCAATCAAATGTTCGCCATCGTCTGGATCGATCCAAAGGGCATGGTTATCACTGTGCTTCTCACGCCCTGTACCCAAATAGTTAACCGTCTTACCACCATCACGGGTCACATGCAGGAAAACATCCATTTGGTAAACCAAGTCGGGATCAGTGGGCGATGCTTCCAATTCCTGATAGTAATGTGGCCCTGTACCGCCGGAGATATAGCTATTTCGTTTTTCCCAGCTTTCCCCCTTATCCAAAGATCTATAAAAGCCCTTTTCTTTATCGTTGGCCTCAATGGTGGCATACACCACTTCAGGGTTGGCGGGAGTAACGGCGAGTCCTATTTTTCCCATATCGCCTTTGGGCAATCCTGTTTTCGTTTGCTGCCAGGTTTCCCCATTATCCGTTGATTTATATATCCCTGATTTTGGTCCACCGGCCAAAAGCGACCAGGTATGTCGACGCCGTTGATAGGCCGCAGCATAGATAACATCTGGATTCGATGGGTCGAATTCAATATCGGTGACACCTGTATTCACATCAATGTTGAGCACCAGTTGCCAGGTTTTTCCACCATCCTTGGTTTTATATACGCCGCGCTGACCACCGGATGACCAGAGAGGGCCTTCGGCCGCCACCAATACAGTATTGCTATCTCTGGGGTCTACCAATATTTTCCCAATATGCTCCGATTTCTCAAGACCCATTTGTTGCCAGGTCGCTCCCCCATTAGTACTGCGATATACACCATCGCCCCAAGCTACATGACGGCCACTCACATTTTCACCTGTGCCTACCCAAACGATTTCCGGATTTTTGGGATCTAGGGTCACTGTGCCAATGGAGTAGGAGGGTTGATCATCAAAAACAGGCTTCCATGTAATACCCCTATTCGTGGTTTTCCACAAACCTCCTGAGCCAACAGCGATATACCAAGTGCTACGATCGGAAGGACTCACAGCTATATCGGCAATACGTCCGCCCATTAGGGCCGGACCGATGCCCCGTAATTCGAGACTCGAAACAGCTTCCGCAATCGCTTTGGTATTTGCCGTCTGCGCCAAAGTAGAAGGCGTATTGAAAAAATAAATAGTGATCAGTGCTAAGAAAGTGGTAAGGTTATTTTTAAGCATATTGGATGGTATTAAGATGCGTTTTTCTGTTCGGTCTCTCGACCTTATTTGCCATTTGTTACCCGTAATTTAATCAATGTGTCGATAACTTTTAAAGGTTTTGCAGTACATTTTAAAAAGATAATTATGAAGTAGTAGGCATCAACTATTTAAAGGCATCCATAGAATGATTATTTTTAGATATTAGAATAGGACTAGGCATGCATCGAAGCAGGGGTACAGTACGCCTTCCTTGACCAGGATCATACGGCTATGGATAAAATGGAAAGCGTTAAAAAAAGCCTTGAATATATAAAGCAATTGGGCGTATAGGCTTTACTTGCTTCAACAAAACTTGATTCTGGATGTATAGCTGAGTTGAGTGAGCTGACAAGTTTGAGCTAAAATCTTATTCGAACTGTTGTGTTTTGCCAGAAAAACGAGTGTTTAAAAGGTTAAAAGAAGTAATGAAAAACTTTGATCGTAAAAAATATTGGGAGAACATCTATCAAACGAAAGAACTTAAAGATGTAAGTTGGTTTCAGCCAACCCCTGAAACTTCGTTGGCCTTTTTCAAACAGTATAAGGTGCCAACAACTGCAAAAGTAATTGATATAGGTGGTGGAGACAGTTTTCTAGTGGATTACTTGCTTGACTTGGGGTATCAAGACATTACTATTCTCGACATTTCAGAAACCTCAATTGACCGGGCAAAGCAACGGCTTGGGAATCGAGCAAATAAAGTAAAATGGATAGTTGCAGATGCAGCGACGTTTAAGCCCGTTGAGAAATACGATTTTTGGCACGACCGTGCTACATTTCATTTCTTAACACAGGAGCATGAAATTTTGAACTACATTGACACGGTGCAGAAAAGTATCAAAGCTACTGGTATTTTTGTCATCGGAACGTTTTCGGAACAAGGCCCTAAAAAATGTAGCGGTTTGGAGATTAAACAGTATTCTGAAAAGACCATAACTGAAAAATTGAAGCAATCTTTTGAAAAAATCAAATGCATAACCGTTGACCATAAGACACCTTTTGATACCAATCAGAACTTTATTTTTTGCAGTTTTAGAAAACTACTATCGACTTAAATCAACCCTTTAATATTCAATATGAGAATAATATTATTATTTACCTTGTGCCTAGCTATGGCTTGTGCCCCTAAGAACAAACCAAAAGAAAAACAAAATTCCATAGCGATAACCGAGGACTTAATAGCGGTTTTAGACACCATCTGGATAAGCGAACAAACGCCAATAACATTGCGGGATTCTTTGATCCAAAAATATGGGGCAGACTCCAAAGAGGCACAGGTGCAGCAAGAAATCTATGAAAGGAACCATGCTATCAATGAAAAAAAGATAAAGGAGATCCTTGATGAAAATGGGTGGCCAGACAAGAATATCATTGGGGAGCAAGGTAATTGGACGATATGCAACGTCATTCAACATTCGGACAATGAAATACGGATCAAATATCTACCCATGATGCGACAAGCCGTAAAAGATAAAAAATTGGAAGCCCGTTTTTTGGTTAGGGCTGAAGATAGAATTGCAACAGAAAGAGGTGATCCGCAAATTTATGGCGGGCAGATGAAATATTATCCTGAAACTAAAAGCTTTAATGTTTGGCCAGTATATGATCCAGTAAACATTGATAAAAGAAGAGTGGAAATAGGTTTGGGGCCAATTGCGGAGCACTTGAAAAATAGATTTGATTTTGAGTGGAATCTTGAAGAACAAATAAAAAGAACGGCAGAATTTGAAGCCGAAATGAATAAAAAGGAAGAATAACGAATTCCCATCAATTATCCTTTCCTTTGGCAAAGCAGGCAGGTTTAGGTTAGATCAAACGGTTACCATTAGTCAGCCTACCAAGGCACCAACTGCTTATGCATGTAACAGGCAACAAATCATATGAACCATTGGTTAAAATTTGAAGTATGACTGAAGCAAACCAAAATCTTGAAATTAATTTTTTAGACCATGTAGCAATTCGGGTAATTGACTTGGACGTTTCCGCTGCTTGGTATGAAAAGGTGCTTGGCCTTAAAAGACATCAACCTGAGGAATGGGGTGATTATCCCATTTTTATGCTTTCCAATAAGTCAGGAATTGCCTTGTTCCCAGCAAATGAAAATGACAAGCAGATTGATTTAACATCTAAAAATGTTAAAATTGACCACTTTGCATTTAATGTAAATAAAGAAAATTTTGAGAAAGCCAAAAAGCGTTATGCAGCATTGAACCTGGAATTCAATGTCCAAGACCACCATTATTTTCACTCCATCTACACGAAAGATCCAGACGGGCATACTGTTGAATTGACAACAATTATAGTGGATGAAAATAAATTTTACGTACCGGCTAAATAACAAAAAACTTACTACAGAAACTCCACTTTTCATACTATGCCACATATACTTAAAAACGAAAACCTGGAAATTCAAATAGACCTCCCTGATGAAAATTATAATTTTTCGAGATTTGACTGGTCGGGTAAAATCGCCGCAGTGAAATTTCAAAATATTCCGCTGACCATTGCTGAACGGACTGATATTGTAAATGACGCTGTCTTTGGCAAAGGTTTTTACAATGAATTCGGTATGGATGCAGCCTTGGGTTTTGAGGAGGCCGCTATAGGGGAATGGTTTCACAAAATAGGGGTAGGACTTTTAAAAAAAGAGGACGACCAATATATCTTCACTAAAAAGTACGAGATCAAACCGGCGGAATTCAAAATAACCACGACACCGAATTCAATGTTGATCCGCTGTAATTCAGCAACTGTAAATGGCTATGCCTATGTGTTGAACAAAGAGATTGCGTTGCAGAAAAGTGGTTTTACCATAAACTATCAGTTGGAAAATACCGGCGAAAAGGATATTCGTACTGATGAATATGCCCATAACTTTATGGCCATAAACAAAGCTTTGATAGGAAGTGATTATGTGTTGAAGTTTCCATTTCAAATAAAGCCTGAACACTTTGGGGAAACGGTGAATCTTGAACAAAAAGTCGTTTTAGGGCCAAATGAAATTGGCTTCAAAGGTACGCCCAACGAGCAATTCTTTTTCACTAATCTCTCAGGAGGGGAGCAGGTTGATGCGGCTTGGGAATTGCTGCATCATAAGCATAAGATCGGGATTAGTGAAACAGCAAATTTTAAAACCAACAAAGTGAATCTTTGGGGATGGAAACATGTGATCAGTCCTGAGCTGTTTATTCCTATTTTTATTCAACCTGGCGAATCAACGGAATGGTCCCGAACCTATAAGGTGTTTAATATAAATTGAGTGACCCTAAAAACGGGCGGTTCGTAATCTAGTTAAGAAAACCCAATGATAAAAGAAACCAGCGAATGGCTTTACCAAAATAATACAACGGATACCGTGCGCTATGTCTTGGGCGAAAAAAGCGAAAACATGGTGGCCTGTATTGGGGTCAATCCGAGTACGGCAAGACCCAATGAATTGGACAATACCCTAAAATCGGTAAAACGAATCTCGAAATTCAACGGCTTTGACGGGTGGATCATGTACAATGTATATCCGCAACGGGCAACAGATCCAGCTCATTTGCACAGCGAAATGGATCCTGAATTACAACAGAAAAACAGCGAGATTTTACGTCAATCAATACAGGATTTAGGTATAGATACCATTTGGATGGCCTATGGCGATTTAATTGAATCAAGAACGTATTTATCGTATTGTTTGACAAGTTTGTATTCCCATTTGAAACCCCTCAATTTGAGTTGTAAAATAATTGCGGCCCCAACCAAAAAAGGGCATCCAAGGCATCCGTTGTATAAACCAACCGAGAGCCTTTTTGTCGACTTTGATATGGACAAATACGTGAACGAAAAACTAAAATTGCAAACAACCTAAAGAACAATAAATGAATACAGTAGATTGGATAGGTTTTGTGGGTGTTTTTCAAATACTATTGGCATATGTGCTGAATATTTTTGGGAGATTGGAAAAGAACGACCTAACGTTTATTCTATTGAATCTTATCGGGGCGAGTTTGGCTTGTTTGGCTTCCATTTTAATGAAGTATATGCCTTTTATAATCTTGGAAGGTGTTTGGGCCTTGGTATCATTAATCGCCTTATTGAAATATAAAAAAGCAAATTAAATGGCAGGAGAAACAGATCTAGCGCAACTCATAAAGAGAATGACGCCATCACTGAACAAAGGGGATTATGTGTTCGCTACGGTAAAGGATATAAGCAAAATCAATAGAAATGCTACGATTTGTGAATTCAAGGAAGAAGAAGGAGTTACTCTAGTCATCGAGAAGCGCAAAGCGGACGAACTACAACTTGATTATGAATATATCGCGGCTTGGATTACCCTTAAGATCCATTCTTCTTTGGATGCCGCAGGTTTAACCGCTTTGTTTTCAACAGCACTGGCGAAAAACAATATAAGCTGCAATGTTATTGCCGGGTATTACCACGACCACATCTTTGTAGTTAAAGAAGATGCGCAAAAAGCAATTCAAGTTTTAACGGATCTGTCCAAGAACTATAAATAAAACCAGTTACCAACATAGGTCATTTTTCTGCGCTTGCCCTAAGCTGAAAACACGTATTTTTATACAACATGATTTCAGCTAAACGATCCTATCGAATGTTACGAGCGAAAATCATAGACTAACCGTTTTTATTAATTTAAAAGGAATAAGTAGTATGGGAAAATATGTAAAGATTTCAATTTTGTTGTTACTAATAGGCTGTAAACCTGATAGCAAAAACGACCAGGGTTTAGTGGAAGTCAACCAAGCAACCATAGGCCATCACATAGAACGTTTGGCATCGGATGAATTTATGGGAAGAAAGCCATTTACAGAAGGAGAGGTTAAGACAGTTAGTTATTTAGAAGAGGAGTTTTCAAAACTTGGCCTTTTACCGGGAAATGGTGATAGCTTTTTTCAAGATGTTCCCTTGGTTGAAATTACGGGAACCCCCTCTGATAAAATGAAAATTTCAGGGCCTAATGGCGATTTTAATTTGAATTATTTGGATGATTATGCACTAGTTGCCGAAAAAATTGAAGCTGAGAATACCCTTGATAATTCCGAACTTGTTTTTGCAGGTTTTGGTATTGTAGCTCCAGAATATGGTTGGAATGATTATGAGGGGATAGATTGGAAAGGAAAAACAGCAGTGGTTTTAATAAACGATCCTGGTTTTAAATCTGGGGATTCAACATTGTTCAAGGGTAATGAAATGACCTACTACGGTCGTTGGACGTATAAGTATGAAGAAGCGGCCAGACAAGGTGCAGCTGGAGTACTTATTATTCACGATACCGAACCAGCCTCTTATGGTTGGAACGTGGTTCAATCAAGCTGGAGAGGCGGCCAATTGAATATAGAGAGCACTAATCCAGTTGCGGATATCAACGCATGGATCAGTAATGAAAGTGCCAAAAAGTTATTTGAGGCTTCTTCTTATAAAGGGGAAGATTATAAAGTGATCGCCGGAAAAAAGGGCTTTAAGCCAATTGCATTGGGGCTAACAGCCTCGGTCAAGGTTAATAATGCACTTAAAAGGGATGTTTCGAAAAATGTAGTCGCGATTTTACCAGGTACAGAAAGAAAGGATGAGTATATCATTTATTCGGCACATTGGGATCATTTCGGAATTGGTATACCGGTAGATGGTGACTCCATTTATAATGGAGCTCTTGACAACGCCTCCGGAACAGCTTGCTTATTGGCAATTGCGGAAGCATTTAAAAAATCTGGTCCAACCAAACGTTCTATTGTTTTTATGGCTGTTACTGGAGAAGAACAAGGTTTATTAGGATCAGCCTATTATGCTGAAAATCCTATTTTTGAATCTAAAAAAACAGTGGCAAATATTAATATGGATGGTGTTATGAGTCCGGGACGAATGAAAGATTTAACCATTACGGGCTTTGGGCATTCAGAAATGGATGAATATGCTAAAGTAGCTGCCGAAAAACAAGGACGTTATGTAATTCCTGATCCTGAAGCGGAAAAAGGATACTTTTTTAGATCAGATCACTTTAATTTCGCCAAAATTGGTATCCCAGCCTTGTTTGCTGGAGGAAGCTATGAACATTTTGAAAAAGGTATTGAATATGCAAAACAGGTGAATGATGATTATCAACAGTATAAATATCATCAACCATCAGACGAGTTTGATCTTGCAACAACCGATTTAAGTGGTTCGCAATTCGATGCTCAACTTTTTTACAATATTGGTTTACGATTGGCGAATGAAGAATACTTTCCTAAATGGTATGACGGCAGTGAATTCAAAGCTGCTAGGGAAAACAACTAATGATTAATATAGGGGCGTTTTTACAAACTTTAAAAATAGCCAAGACATTCAGTAAATTCCTATAAAACCAATCCATACCAAATTGACCAAAAGAAATATTGTAATTGCATCACCTTTTTTGATTATTGCCGCAAATTTCGGGGCTGCTTTTGCATTTGGACCAATCATTGGAAAATGGTCTTTCATCCCAATGATTCTTATTGGCTGGACACTTTGGCTGTTTTTCATTATAAAATTTGGGGGAATTGATTCAATTAAAAAATGGCTTAAAAAACCAACTGGGTCAATTGGTTGGAGTTTGTTGGCAATAGTAATCGGATTAATTCCATTACCGCTCTTCATATTTCATTCCGAGACATTATTAAGGTGGCACATATGGTTGCCTTGGATCTTATTGGCCTTGATCAATCCATGGATTGAGGAATTTTATTGGCGCGGACTATTATTGGATTTTACAGAAAATTGGTCAAAATGGACTTCAGTCCTATACGGTAGTTTACTGTTTGCCATAAATCATGCAGCTTTTGGAATAAACTCAGAATTGAATAGCGGATTCGAAATCATAATTTCAACACTGATTATGGGTATTGTCTGGGCAATTGTTTATACAAAAACCAAGAGTTTGAGATGGGTAATATTCGCTCATTTTTTGGTGGATTCTTTAGGACTTTCAGCTGCTGCTTTTTTGGACTTATGGGAAAAAGGAACTTGGTAATGCTAATTAAAAAACTGGAACTAAATATTATTCAAGAAGTAATTGCATTATGTTCTTTAGTGTCTTTGAATCATTCTAAATTATAACCTATTTTTCTTGAATATTCCGTAAATTAGAGCTCTAAAAATGAGTGTTTATTACAGATGAAGCAAGCAACTCCCTATAAACCTAAGAATAAAGTACGTATTGTTACGGCAGCCTCCCTTTTTGATGGGCATGATGCTGCCATCAACATCATGCGCCGCATCATCCAAGCCACTGGGGTCGAGGTCATTCATCTGGGGCATGACCGCAGCGTTGAAGAGGTCGTTAATACTGCTATACAGGAAGATGTCAATGCCATTGCCATGACTTCCTATCAGGGTGGGCACAACGAGTATTTCAAGTATATGTATGATTTGTTACAAGAAAAAGATGCAGGCCACATCAAAATATTCTGTGGCGGTGGTGGCGTTATCCTTCCTGAAGAAATCAAGGATTTAATGAACTATGGCATCACCCGTATTTACTCGCCCGATGATGGTCGTACGATGGGCTTGCAAGGGATGATCAATGATTTGGTTGAAAAGTCTGATTTTCCTCTCGGTGACAGCCTGAATAACGAATTTGAGCTTTTGACCAAAAAGATGCCCCAGGCAATAGCCCGAGTGATTTCTGCTGCTGAAAACTTTCCGAAGGTGGCAAAAAGCACACTAGAGGCAATCCATGCCAAAAACGAATCCTCCAAAATTCCAGTCCTTGGTATCACGGGTACCGGCGGTGCCGGGAAATCCTCTTTGGTCGATGAGTTGGTACGACGTTTTTTAATCGATTTTCCCAAAAAGACCATCGGTATCATTTCTGTTGATCCTTCCAAACGAAAAACAGGTGGTGCCTTGCTTGGAGACAGAATCCGAATGAACGCCATTAATAATCCCCGTGTTTACATGCGGAGTTTGGCAACCCGTCAAAGTAATTTGGCACTATCAAAGCACGTACAAGAAGCGGTGGATATCTTAAAGGCCGCTGAGTACGACCTTATCATCCTTGAAACTTCGGGCATTGGGCAATCCGATACCGAGATTATAGAACATAGCGACCTATCGCTCTATGTAATGACACCGGAATTTGGAGCTGCTACCCAACTCGAAAAGATCGACATGCTCGATTTTGCCGACCTCGTGGTCATCAACAAATTTGACAAACGTGGCGCTCTTGACGCAGTCCGTGATGTGAAGAAACAATACATGCGCAACCATAATTTGTGGGATACGCATCAAGATGATTTGCCCGTTTTTGGCACAATAGCTTCACAATTCAACGATCCGGGCACGAACACGCTCTACAAGGCGGTGATGGATCAGCTGGTTGAAAAGACCAATGCCAACTTGAAATCCACCATTGCCGTTTCAAAGGAAATGTCCGAAAAGATTTTTGTGATTCCCCCGGCCCGTACACGCTACCTTTCGGAAATTGCTGAAAGCAACCGATCCTATGACCAAAAGGTAAACGAACAAGTGATTGTGGCACAAAAGTTATATGGCATCTTTAAAACGATTGAAGCTGTCACCGAGACAACTCCAAAATTGGATAAGTCTGGAATTACTTTTAAGTCTGTCAGTTCGAGCCTGCCTGTTCGGCAGACTGGCGCAGTCGAGAACAAAGACTTTGTAAGAATGCTTGTTGCCGAATTCGACCGCATCAAAATGGACTTTGACCCCTACTATTGGGAGATGTTGATGCAATGGGATGAAAAGGTCAAAAGATACAAAGACCCCAAGTACAGCTTTAAGGTGAGGGGTAAAGAAATTAAGATTGAAACCCATACCAAATCGCTTTCGCAGAATGACATCCCAAAGGTGGCCTTGCCAAAATACCAAGCCTGGGGTGACCTATTGCGATGGATGCTGCAAGAAAACGTACCTGGCGAGTTTCCATATACATCAGGTTTATATCCGTTTAAAAGAATGGGTGAAGACCCTTCGCGCATGTTTGCTGGCGAAGGTGGCCCCGAGCGTACCAATCGCCGTTTTCATTATGTGAGTTTGGGTTTGCCAGCCAAACGGCTTTCCACTGCTTTTGACAGTGTTACCCTTTATGGAAACGACCCAGGCCATCGTCCCGATATTTATGGAAAGATTGGCAATGCAGGCGTTTCTATCTGTTGTTTGGACGACGCGAAGAAACTATATTCGGGCTTCAACCTAGCAGATGCCATGACCTCGGTGAGCATGACGATCAACGGCCCAGCGCCCATGTTATTGGGTTTCTTTTTGAATGCCGCGATTGACCAGCAATGTGAACTGTATATCAAAGAAAACGGCCTTGAAAAAGAAGTCGAGGCAAAGATTCAAAAGCGCTATAAAGGAAAGGGTATTGAACGCCCACGCTACAACGGTGAAATGCCGGAAGGCAACGACGGTCTAGGTTTGTTGTTATTGGGCGTTACAGGTGATCAAGTGCTTCCGCAGGATATCTATTATAAGATAAAGACCAAGACGCTCTCGCAAGTGAGAGGTACGGTACAGGCTGATATTTTAAAGGAAGACCAAGCGCAAAATACCTGTATCTTTTCTACCGAGTTCGCACTGCGATTGATGGGCGACGTACAGCAATATTTTATAACAGAGAAGGTGCGTAATTTCTATTCCGTGTCCATTTCGGGCTATCATATTGCCGAGGCGGGTGCCAACCCTATTTCGCAATTGGCCTTTACACTTTCCAACGGTTTCACCTATGTGGAATACTATTTGAGCCGTGGCATGGACATCAACCAATTTGGTCCTAACCTTTCTTTCTTTTTCAGCAATGGCGTCGACCCCGAATATGCGGTGATTGGCCGTGTAGCCCGTAAAATTTGGTCCAAGGCGATGAAAGAGAAGTACGGTGCCAACGAGAGGGCGCAGATGCTCAAATATCACATTCAAACCTCAGGACGAAGTTTGCATGCACAAGAGATAGACTTTAACGACATCCGTACCACCCTGCAAGCACTGTATGCCATCTATGACAATTGTAATTCGTTGCACACCAATGCCTATGACGAAGCTATCACTACCCCCACCGAGGAGTCGGTGCGCAGGGCGATGGCTATTCAGTTGATTATCACAAATGAATTGGGCTTGGCAAAGAATGAAAACCCCATCCAGGGAGCTTTTATTATTGAAGAATTAACCGATTTGGTCGAGGAAGCCGTACTGCAGGAATTTGACCGTATCACCGTACGAGGTGGTGTCTTGGGTGCCATGGAAACCATGTACCAGCGTAGCAAAATACAAGAAGAAAGTTTGTATTATGAGACCTTGAAGCATTCGGGTGAATACCCTATTATTGGGGTGAACACCTTTTTAAGTTCCAAGGGGTCGCCCACCATAATGCCCGCTGAAGTGATCCGCGCAACCGAGGAGGAAAAGCAATTTCAAATCCAGACAAAAGAAAACCTCAACATGGCAAATGCAGCCCATGTTCAAGAACAGTTGAAAGCCTTACAAAATGCTGCCATCAATAATGAAAACCTTTTTGAAAAACTGATGGAAGTCACCAAAGTTTGTTCGCTGGGGCAGATTACTTCAGCATTGTTTGAAGTGGGTGGGCAGTATAGAAGGAATATGTGAGAAAGGATTGTAATAACCTTTTGTGCTGGTGTATAAAAGTTTGTCAATTCGAGTGAATTTCACAAATGAAAAATGAGTGAAATTAGTATCGAGAATCAAATCAATAATTATTAAAACCGTTCTCGATACAATTTTCTATCGAAACCCACTCGAACTGACGTCTAGTTGAGTTCATAAAATAAATTGTACACTGGGTTTGGATTACATTTAAGATTCATTCTTCTTTAGAAGGTGCAAGTTTCTAGTGCGCCTTTTTCTTAAGCTATTAATAGATATTATTCTGTAGCTGGTTTGTGGTACTTAAAATTCCTGTTTGCCTTTGTGTCATCTCGACCGATGCTAAAGGGGAAATTGTGCAATTAAACATGAACAAAACCGTTTTTATAAAATGAAAATATGTTTTAATGAACGCAAATAAAACCGTCGTTATTGGTGTCATATTATATGTTGTTTTATTCATTATAATGTCCATTTCATTTGTGAACACGAAGTTTACTGGAAATGATCCTGCTGGGAATGGTATGGCAAAGGGCTTGACATTTTTTTATGGTCTGGGAATACTATTTATAATCGCAGTCATCCTCACGATTATAAACGCTTTTTTTCTGAATAGGGTTACACACCTTTGGATCAAGTTCATTTTTTTTATTCCGGTTTTATTGCCTTTAGTGATTTTTGGAATTGAATATTTTGAGATAGGAAGTCCTAGACCACCTAGTGCAGCTGAACAAGTTCATAGGTTGACCATTGAAGTCAGAACAACTAAAAAATTAGAAAACCCAAGGTATTCCTTCAGATCTTCAAAAGGGGGTTCTCACAGTAAATTGAACTATAAAAAAGCTGAAGACAACTTTCATTTTTATGAAAATAGTAACGCGATATTTTATGAGACTGGTAGAAAGTTTTATGTCCGTTCCGACGAATTTGAAACTCCGGTATATCAATTAGAGATTCCCTATGAACTTGAGATTGTTCCTTTTACAAATTGGGAGACTTTTTTTAAAACAAAAAGTGAGTCTCAAGATTCAATTAAACTTGAATTTAGGTATAAAATAACCAAATAACCGGTTTCTATAAGGTATAAAGCAATAACAGAATTATGGGTTTAGATCAATAAAATACATGACTAAAGCTTCTTCAATCGTATATCCCGGTACTCCACTTTCATAGGCGGACCCACATGTACTTGCATGCCCAAAAAGCCAGAGGCCATTCGGTTGATGGTATCATTGTCAGTAACATCGCTCATTAAAATACCATTGATGTAATGCTGCAAACGGTTCCCTTTAATGATGAGGTGGGCTTCATTCCATTCGTTATTGATTTTTGTGCGTAAAGAATCTATATGACCCAATGTAACCGTGACCGATCGACTTTGCCAAGCATTGTTCTCAATATTGGCCCGTAAGGAAGCTGGATTTTCGGCATTTTCTTGTGAAGAGATTGCTGTCTTTTCACCCCGATAGGCTAAAGTGGTACGTTTTCGCTCCTCATAATTTTGACCGGTATAGCGATGCTTGCCATCAATATCGGCTTGGTAGCCACGTAGGGCATAGGGGATGGTGTCCAGCAGTTCACTGCGATAATTAATACCACTATTTCCACTCTCGGAAATTCGAAATTCCGTTTTCAACTCAAAATCGTTTAATTCGTTTTTATAAATTAAAAAGGTATTGGCTTTTAACAAGGTCTCCGGGGTAATTTCACCAATGATACTGCCATTTTCGACACGCCAGTAGGTAGAGTCACCTTCCCAATCTGTCAAGGAGGTACCATCAAAAATGGACACGAAACCTACTTGTTCCGAAGCTAGGGTAACGGATTGTTCTTCGGTGATCTTGGTTTGTTTTTCCCGACAGGAGAATAAACTCCCTGACAATAATAAAACCACCAAAATTTGAGAGATAATAAATGGCCTTCTAGTACTTGTCCGATTCATTGGTTTGAAATTTTAAAGGAATTATGATCTGTACCTAAATGTAATGAATTTACTTTTTGTATGCTTCGCTATGGTTTTTAGGTTAAGCTTTATTAAAAACCGCAGTGGTTATTTAGAAGCGTACTAAATTTGTACAAAATGAACCATTTTGATTGATAAGTGCAATAGCATAAACCCTTTTTTGTTAAATTCGTTTTATGGGAGATTCTAAGACTAATTCATGTGCTAGCAGCGAAAATACTTATGAAGATGCACTTATCTGTTTGCAAAAAGATCTAGTTCACTTGCAGGAATGGGTGCGAACAAAAGGCTTAAAGGTGGTTATTATTTTTGAAGGCCGGGATGCCTCTGGAAAAGGAGGCACCATCAAAAGAATTACTGAGCCCTTGAATCCGCGTGTCTGTAGGGTAGTGGCATTAGGGGTGCCAACTGAGAAAGAAAAAACACAGTGGTATTTTCAGCGTTATGTGGCACATTTGCCTGCTGCTGGGGAAATCGTGATCTTTGACCGTAGTTGGTACAACAGAGCCGGAGTCGAAAAGGTTATGGAATTTTGTACCGATGATGAGTACGAAGAGTTTTTACGTTCCTGTCCCGATTTTGAACGTATGTTGGTACGGTCGGATATCATGCTGCTGAAATACTGGTTTTCGGTTAGTGATGAGGAACAGGAGAAACGTTTTAAGAGCCGTATAAAAGACCCAATGAAGCGCTGGAAGTTCAGCCCAATGGATTTGGATTCCCGTGCCCGATGGCTGGAATATTCAAAAGCCAAGGACGATATGTTTGCGCATACCGATACCAAACAAGTGCCTTGGTATGTAGTGAATGCAGATGACAAGAAAAAAGCACGGCTTAATTGTATTGACCATATCTTAAGTCAGATTCCGCATAAAAAAATGAAGTATGAGTCGATTGACCTTCCTCCTTTACCCCAACATGCAGGTTATGTGCGACCCCCTATGAAATACCAAACATTCATACCTGAAAAATATTGAAAAAAGGTACCGAATCAATTTCATTTTATGTGTCTGACAAATCCTATAATACAACTGAAGCAAATTCTTATTTTTCAAAAAAATTACAAACCTAAAGATGGCTACATATATTGCCGAATACGTCGCTACCCATAAAATAATCCAGATCGAGGAGCACTCTTGTTTCATTTGGAATCAGGATCCTGGAGACATTGATGTTGAAATGCTTATAGGGAAAATCATAAGGGAATGTTCAATCCATTTTTATACGGTACTCGTTGGGTCCAGTTACAGCGTAGCCATTGAGGATATTTCTGTAGACATTATAAAAACCAAAATGTTCACTGGGTAGAAATGCCGCGTTTGTGGCCCATTTGTGAAATATCGCATGTCATACAATTATGAAATGGATTGGAATGATAAAGAAAGTAGCATTGCTTATGCCTTTAGTTCAAGAAATGGTAAGAAAACAAAAACATGCCGTACACTAATGCCATAAAGTTCAAAATTGGTCTGTTAGTCCTTACATTGATGAATTTTGGAGTTGCAGGTCTTCTCGCCCAAGGCCAGGATGATGGCTACATCATGACTGTTAATGGTAGATTGGAAATCAATGATATGGGAAAAACATTGATTCATGAACATATTGTCACAAATTTCAATGGTACCGAGAATCCCAATGCGCCTTTTGAGGACCAAGAAATAGCGATCGATTTGATCTTGCCTTATTTGAAATATCTAAAGTCTTTAGGATATAAAACACTTTTCGAATGTACACCAAGTTATATTGGTAAAAATGTTGTCTTGTTACAAGAACTTTCGAAGCGATCAGGCATTCACATTGTTACTAACACCGGGTATTATGCTGCAGTTAATAAAAAATATCTTCCAAAACATGTATATACCGAATCGGCCGAAGTATTGGCTGAAAGGTGGTATCATGAATGGCAAAAAGGGATATCGGATACGGGAATACATCCGGGTTTTATAAAATTAGGGGTTGGGGCCGGTGTTCTGGATAGTATAGAACAAAAGATTGTGAACGCCGGAATGCTAATGAGTGAAAGAACGGGCTTGACCCTTGCTGTACACACGGGTGATGGTGAAAGTATAAAAAGTCAATCTTTAATGGCAAAGGAACATAATTTTGATTTGAACAAATTAATTTGGGTACATGCCCAAAATGGCACGGATGAAGAACGCATAAGCATGGCCGAAAAGGACATATGGATCAGTCTTGATGGAGTCAACGAAACCAAAGTGGAAAAATACGTTGCAATGATCGTAAAACTCAAGGAGCGTTCGTTATTGCATAAATTACTAATATCCCATGATGATGGTTGGAGTGTTGAACTTACGAAGGGCGAGTTATCCCTCAAACTTTTTGGAAATGGAAATAGCCAACCCTACCGTACCATTTCGGAAATATTGCAAAAAAGGCTTTACGAAGTCGGATTTAACAAAGCACAAATTGATTTAATTTTAATTGAAAATCCAAAAAGGGCAATGGCAATTCACGATTGAAATTACCATACCTTCCAATTAGTGTTCCATAGTGCTTCCATTTGTGGGTTTTATCCAAAAGGAATAGGTGTATTCGGTATCCTTTAATAAATACTCCTCGATAAAATTGTACGCAAAGGAATTGCCCCCTAAGGCCGATGTTTTATGATCCACATTCAATGTTACATAATCTGCTTTTTCAATATCATTGGTATGGGTGGCGTTAGTTAAGTTTTGCAAGCTGTAATTATGGGCTGAAATATTCAGGTCTTCCCCTTCAACAACAAAACCAAGGCCAGCATCATTACTCAAGCGTGCCCATTGCACATCGCTTTTATTGCCGTTTTCCTGGGGTCGTATATAAGGCACATATTGAGCATCAATCGTAGAGGAATACACACCAATTTTGGATCCTGTTTTACGATCAGGATAATTCTCAAAGGGTCCCCTGCCGTACCATTCCAAATTTTGGGTTTCTTTGGGCAAGAGCAGTTGCATGCCCACTTTTGCTAAGGGTTTCATCGTAAAATAGTCCTTTACTCCGTACCCAAAGGCAGCTAGGGATACTAAAAGGAGAAGGAATGGAATAATCATCAAGAGAAGCTTCACGAACTTTCGTTTCACTTTTTTTCCAATAAGAATCAATATAAAAAGCATAATCAAAGTACTAATGATTCCTGCGATAAATGCCATTTTCGCCATACCTCCGAAAACTTTGGGTGGCATTAATCTATGGTCCGTCTTAATAAATCCATTGCCCAAAAGGGTATAGGTGGTTTCATAGTCGAATGTTGTTGCCGGGCTTTTTAATTTCCCTTTAACTTTAATATGAACCTCATTGTCAGCTACCTCTTCAATCAAGTATTTGCTAACATGGATTTGCATTTGATCCAATCCCATATTTGTCCATTGGGTGCCATTGGAAACCAAAAAAGGAATATTGGCATTGCCCCTATCGTTATCTGTTGGAGCTCTCCATAAATTCGGTTTGGGGCCTTGGGCAAAAACCAGTTTCCCCGATTTTCGATAGTTTTCCAGAAGTCCGTTTTCTGTATTGAAAGTAAGGCTGAAGGCATCATTCTCAAAGGTGATAATGTTATCGGATGCTACTTTTTTAATTGAACTCCCTGTAGTTGCGATGGCTAGTTCTTTCTCCGCTTGTACCAAGGTGAATTGCTCCCAAGCAACTTCATGTCCAGCGTTGGCCCAGTTAAGGGTGTCATTTAAAACTAGGCTGAGAGTCAAATGATAGTCTTTGTTTTTTTGGAAGGTATTTTGGTTTATTGGAACCTGAACCTCTTGTGATTCGTCAGGCTTCAAATTTGTTACAGCAATACTTCCAGTATTAATGCTTTCCCCTGAAGCGGTTAAGTTCCATTGTAGTTGGGTGAAATTCAGGTTTTGATGAAAATAGTGATTGGTGATTTTGAATGTTCCGGTATTCAAATCAATGGCATCGAATTTTACAAATTGCTGGACCTTTTTTACTTCCTCAAGGGCCGGATGCGGCTCGCGATTGGGAAATATCAATCCGTTTATACAAAAGTTGGAATCACCTATTTCATCCCCGAAATCACCTCCATAGGCATAAAATTCATTCCCGTTTTGGTCTTTTTTTACCAAACCTTGATCTACCCAGTCCCATATAAATCCGCCTTGCATGTTGGGGTTTTTTTCAAAGACGTCCCAGAACTGTTTAAAATGTCCTGTACTATTGCCCTGTGCATGGGCGTATTCACAAATAATATAAGGTCTAAGGGAGTCGGCAACTGCATTTTCCAAGGCCTTTTCAGGCATGGGGTACATGGTGGATCCAATTTCCTGATTTGCAGGACCTCCCATTTTTTCCATGAGCATCATTCCTCCTTTAACCTTGCCTAGAAGATTGGCCTCTTCAAATTCTTTAAGACCAATACCAATATCCTTACTCTCGTAATGTATGGGTCTATTGCTATGATCTATGCTACGTATGGCCTCTCCCATTGCATCCAAATTTGGACCATAACCTGCTTCATTACCAAGTGACCACATAACAACCGAAGTAAAATTCTTATCGCGTTCAACCATAGCAATCCCACGGGCAACAATAGCATTTTTCCATTCAGGAAACTTTACGGGACTTAGGTTGTAATTGAACCAGAGGTCATGGCTTTCCAAATTAGCTTCATCCATTACATAAAGTCCATATTCATCACAAAGTTCATACCAGCGGGTTTGGTTGGGATAGTGCGAAGTACGAACAGCATTGAAATTGTATTGTTTCATCAATTTTACATCCTGTACCATAGAGGCCTCATCTAAGGCACGCCCCTTATAAGGATCAAATTCATGCCGATTGACCCCTTTGAACAAAGGAGCTACACCATTGATAAGTACTTGACCGTTTTTGATTTCCACCTCTCGAAAACCAATCTTTTTGGCAACCGTTTCCATAGACCCATCCTCAGCTTTCAGATTTAGGACCAAGGTGTAAAGGTTAGGGGTTTCAGCCGTCCATTTTTTTGGGTTTTGAACCGGAAAATTCACTTGAACATCAGCTTGTTTATATTCCGTTGTTTCGTTTACTACTTCTTGACCTGCTTGATCCAATAAAAGAAACTGAATATTTCCATCATAAGTTGCTGTGGCATTGTCTAAGTGTACATTTATAGAAAGAGTCGCATTAGTATAGTTGGTATCCAAATCAGTTACTACTTGAAAATCATCGAAATTGGTTTTTGCCTTTCTGTATAAATACACATCCCTATAAACACCGCTCAACCTCCAGAAATCCTGGTTTTCCATATAACTGCCATCAGACCAGCGAATCACTTGTAGGGCCAATGTGTTTTCACCTGTTTTAATATATGGGGTAACATCAAATTCCGCTGTTGTCATACTCCCTTGGCTATAACCCACTTTCACCCCGTTTACCCAGAGATAAAAAGCTGATTGTACCCCATCAAAGGCTAGAATCGTTTTGTCTTGTGACCAAGAGGCATCAAGATTGAAATCATGCCGGTACAATCCCGTTTCATTGCCTTCATGGGGTACAGAAGGAGGATTGCTTTCAAAAGGCATGGAGATATTGGCATAAATAGGCATTCCGTGACCTTCCAATTGCCAGTTGGAGGGTACTGGTATTGAATCCCAAGAGCTGATATCATACTCCAAGGCATAGAACCCTTCAGGAGTATCATCTGGGTTATTGAGGAATTTAAAATCCCAATAGCCATTTAAAAGTTGATACCTGTCTGACGTTGTAATGTCAAAAGAAAGCGCATTTTCTTGATTTTGAAAGGGAATAAAATAGGCGTGAGGTTGCAGTTTGTTGATACCAAACACTTCAGGATTTTCCCAATCCATCTTGGTTTCTTGGCTAAATAATGAACTGGCTACAATTGAAAAAATCAATAGGAGTTTAAGGACATGCTTTTTCATTTTATGGCGGTATTTAGGAGAAATTCAAATATGTTCAAGTGCTCCTATAAATTTAGTGGTTTTTACAATGTTATGTATCTTTTCTTAGGTTATTAAATAAGGAAAAGGATGTGAGGCAAAATATTTAAAAATTCATATAAAAAATGAATGTTTACATGACCTAGATCATTTTCTAAAAAATATTCATGGTAGATATTTACATGTTAAATAGGGGTAAAAATCCTACGTATTTTAGATAAGGTATTATTACGCTGATAATCAAGGATTTATTTACTAAAAATCATAGGCCATGAAAGAATTTCAACGAACAGCGATTGCTATTATCACATGCTTGGTGTTGGTTGCATGCAAGAGGGAAAAAAATTCGCAAGATGTTGTAACTCTTAATTCCAATACCGATACGGAAAAAATGATTGAAATACTACCTATTAAGGCCAATCTAATTTCTACTCCGATTGTTGCTTCAGATTCCATTACATGTGAGTTTCCGGATTCGTTTGTCTTTGCTACCGTTCCTAAATTCAGTACACTGACTGGCAACACCTCTCAATTTGGAAAACTGAATGGAAGTAAAAGCTCATTGACCGTACGGGAATGTTCTTTGGATGCAGAAACACAGACCGTAGAGATTGTTATGGATATGACCCTTAGAAACAAGAATGGAGAAGGCCTAAGGTTTCTTGGTGCTGTAAACTTGAGTATAGAAGGGCCAACTTCAGGGATTTTTGAAGTAATAGAGGGATATGGTAAATTTAAAGGGTTTACTGGGTGGATAGCTGCAGAGGGGTTCCTAAATACTGATTTAGGAACTATATTTTTAAGTGTAGATGGTATGGTAACCCAGCCCAATAATAAGTTTCGTACTTACTTTGCGCGAAATGAACAATAAAGGCCGAGACCTTGAATGTTAAGTTATATATGGCCATTTGTTTTTAATAGAGTACATATACTTCGAAATTACTTAGGAATAATATTTGTCCAGCATCCCTTATCCTGAAAAGAAATGAGGTATATCAAGAAATATTTTAAATAAAATGCTATATTTTTGAATACCACATTCTTTGTAAACCGGTTTATTTTAAAAAAGTTTCATGAAAATAAGGATAAAAGAAAATTCCGTACGCTATCGATTGACACCAACAGAGGTTAAAAAGTTTTGTAAAGAAGGACGGATTGAAAAAACTACCCAGTTTAATTCAACAACATTTGTTTATGGTGTAAAACAGAAACAGATTGAAAATTTACAGGTAGATTTCAATGATAATACCATAACGTTAAATGTTCCTGAAAGTTTTGCAAAAGATTGGCATGATAATGACGAAGTAGGACTTGAACATTATGAGGATCTTTCTGATGGCACAAAGTTTTTCTTGCTATTGGAAAAGGATTTTGCTTGTTTGGATAATACGCATGAAGACCAATCGGACAAATATCCAAACCCTAACGCGGGCAAGTGTTAGGAGGTCTATTGGAAACCATATTTATCTTAAGATATGGATAACGATTTTCGTAGAAATGTTTCCGTTCGGGGGTCAGATGATTTCACGAACATAAAACTCAAGGAACCCGTTCGCCATGCAGCAGGTATGCTGGGGATACAGGCTGCGCTTCAACATGGTTTTAAGGAAATGGGGGTTATGCGTTCTATGCGCGCTATGTTGAACATGAACCAGAATAATGGTTTTGAATGCCCCAGTTGTGCTTGGCCAGACCCGGATAAACCTTCCAAAATCGGGGAATTCTGTGAAAATGGGGCCAAAGCACTGGCCGATGAAGCAACCGCACAGCATATAGGTCATGACTTTTTCAGGGAAAATTCCGTAGAGGAGTTATCGCTACTCACCGATTATGAATTGAACAAGTTCGGTAGACTTATTGAACCTTTGGTATTGAGGCCCGGTAAGGTAAATTATGAACCCATAGATTGGCAAGAAGCCTATGCTTTGATTTCCGAAGAATTACGGAAATTGGAATCCCCTGATGAAGCTATTTTTTATACTTCGGGTCGTTCAAGTAACGAAGCTGCTTTTTTATATGGTATGTTCGCCAGGGCATTCGGCACCAACAATATGCCCGATTGTTCCAATATGTGTCATGAAAGTAGTGGCGTAGCCCTAGGGGAAACTTTGGGCATCGGTAAAGGGTCTATAAAACTTGAAGATCTCTACGAAGCTGAGGTTGTTATCGTTGCGGGTCAAAACCCTGGTACCAATCATCCACGAATGCTTTCAGCACTTGAGAAGTGCAAAGAAAATGGGGGCAAAGTCATTAGTATAAATCCTCTTGAAGAATCAGGCCTGGTCAATTTTAAAAACCCCCAAAGTGTAAAGGGCATGTTAGGTGGTGGTGAGGATTTAACGAACATCCATTTGCCGGTAAACATCAATCAAGATATTCCCCTTATAAAATTAATCATCAAAAAATTGGCCAATTTGGATGAGGCCAATGGGTTGGTATTTGATCATGATTTCCTCAAAACATATGTGGATGGGTATGAGTCATTAATCAATGATATTCAAAAGTATGATGCAAAAGAACTCTTGCAATTAACAGGAGTTGATGTAGCTAAGATTGATGAGACCGTTCAACTTTTAGCATCTAAATCCAAGATTGTAGTTTGTTGGGCCATGGGGCTTACACAACATAAAAATGGGGTAGAGACCATCCGGGAATATATCAACCTTTTGTTACTCAAAGGTGCTGTGGGCAAACCCAATGCGGGGACATGTCCAGTTCGTGGGCACAGTAATGTGCAGGGCGACCGAAGCGTTGGTATTATACACCTTGTGAATGAAAAATTGAATGAACGCATCGAAAAGCACCTTGGGTTTGTTCCTCCTAATAAAGAAGGTTTTGATACGGTAGCAGCGATGCGTGCGATGTATGAAGGAGAAGGGAAAGTGTTTGTCTGTTTGGGCGGCAATTTTATAATGGCAGCTTCTGATACCGAATATACCGCGAAGGCTTTGCAACGTTGTGAGCTAACCGTTCAGATCAGCACAAAATTGAATCGCTCCCACTTGGTCACTGGAAAAACAGCACTGATCCTGCCCACATTTGGTCGTTCTGAAAAGGATATGAAAAATGGGAAGAAACGTTTTATCACCGTTGAGAATAGTATGGGAAGGGTACGGCAATCCCGTGGACTATTAAAACCCGCCTCTGAAAATATAAAAAGTGAACCTGAACTTATCGCTGCATTGGCCGATACTTATTTTGAAGGAAAACACTCCGTGAACTGGAAAGCGATGGGTGAGGATTACGAATTAATCAGACAACAAATAGATAAAGTCATAAAAGGGTTTGAAAACACTAGTGAAAATTCCAAAGGGTCTGGGTATTATTTGCCTAATAATGTTAGGGATCTTGATTTTAGTATGCTACCTAATGGAAAAGCACAATTGACATTGAATAAATTACCCGATCATAGATTACAGGAAAATGAATTTATGTTAATGACCATTCGTTCCCACGATCAATTCAATACCACAATCTATGGTTTGGATGATCGCTACAGAGGTGTCTACAATGAAAGAAGGGTTTTGTTTATGAATAAGCAGGATATGATGACACAAGGATTAAACAAAATGGATATTGTGGACATCAGTAGTTTCTACGATAAAACCAAGCGAACTGCTTTTAAATTTTTGGTCATTCCGTATAATATCCCAAAAGGGAATCTTGCCGCTTATTTTCCAGAGACCAATGTCCTAGTCCCCTATAACCATTTCGCTGATAGGAGTAAAACACCTATCAGCAAATCGATTGTAGTTAGGCTAACTAAATCTAAAATCAGTATAAATTAAAAAGACTCCTATCTTTAGTGACAAGAGATTACGATATGAAAATGAAAACAAATGCATTACCCTTTACTTTTTTCTTATTGGTTATGATTTCCCAATTAAATTTCGCACAGGAAAGGACAAACATTACCCTTAAAAAAGGTTGGAAGTTCTTAAAGGGTATTAGCGAAAATGCTTTTCAGAAAGACTTTGACGATTCCGACTGGCAAACCGTTTCTGTACCGCACGATTGGGCTATTTATGGTCCTTTTGACAAAGAGGTAGATAAACAGCTAGTTGCCATTGTACAAAATAATGAAAATGTAGCTTCGGAGAAAACCGGAAGAACAGGAGCCTTGCCTTATATTGGTCAAGGTTGGTATAGAAACAAATTTAAGATTCCCCAATACAAGGAAGGACAAAAAGTATTGTTGCTTTTTGAAGGGGCAATGAGCGAACCCAAAGTTTTTGTCAATGGAGAAAAAGTGGGTGAATGGGCTTACGGCTACAGTTATTTTTATTTTGATGTAACTGATCAAGTAGTAGTTGATGAAGTTAATACATTAGCTGTGCAATTGACCAATATTGAATCGTCATCACGCTGGTATCCGGGTGCAGGACTATATCGCAATGTTCGAATAATCGTTAAAAACAAGGAAAGTATTGATCAATGGGGCACCTTCATTACTACTCCCTCGATTACTCCTAAAATGGCAAAAGTGAACATTAAAACAAAAGTATCGGGCGATAATCTTCATTTGGCGACCCATATTCTTAATGCAAAAGGGGATACGTTGGTTACAGATGTATCACTTTTGGGATTTGGCAATGAGTTTGATCAAAACATTGCCGTACCCAATCCTAAATTATGGAGTCCGGAAACACCTTATCGCTATACGGCCATTTCGCAATTGTATGCAAATGATGTACTTAAAGATGAAGTAACAACTCGATTTGGAATACGCGAAATAAAATATGAACCTGAAACTGGTTTTAGCTTAAACGGCACGGTACGAAAGTTCAAAGGGGTTTGCTTGCATCACGATTTGGGACCTATTGGTACCGCTATCAATACGTCTGCACTCCGCAGGCAGTTAAGGATTTTAAAGGATATGGGATGTGATGCTATTCGCAGTTCGCACAATATGCCCTCCTTGGAACAAGTGGAATTATGTGATGAGATGGGATTTATGTTTTTAGCAGAAAGTTTTGATGAATGGGCAAAACCTAAAGTAGAAAATGGGTACAACCGTTTTTTTGAGGAATATGCTGAAAAAGACATTGTTAATTTGGTGCATGCAACCCGAAATCATCCTAGTATTGTGATGTGGAGTGCAGGAAATGAAGTTCCGGACCAATGGGGTTCTATTGGAGCAAAACGAGCCAAATGGTTGCAGGAAATCTTCCATAGAGAAGATCCAACACGGCCAGTTACTGTTGGTATGGACCAAGTAAAGAATTCAATGGAATCAGGGTTTGGTGCCGTTTTGGATATTCCAGGTCTCAATTATCGTCTTCCACTTTATGAAGAAGCCTATGAAAAGTTTCCACAAGGATTCATATTGGGATCGGAAACTGCTTCAACGGTGAGTTCTCGTGGCATTTATAAATTTCCTGTTGTCGAAGGTAAAATGAAACAATACGATGACTTTCAGAGTTCTTCCTATGATTTGGAAGCCTGTAGTTGGTCCAATATACCAGATGAGGATTTTGTGTGGCAAGATGATAAACCTTGGGTTATAGGAGAGTTTGTCTGGACTGGTTTTGATTACTTGGGCGAGCCTACGCCATATGATGAGATGTGGCCATCACGCAGTTCGTATTTTGGCATCAATGATTTGGCCGGTCTGCCAAAAGATCGCTATTACCTATATCGCAGTCGATGGAATACTAAGGATGAAACATTGCATATACTACCCCATTGGAATTGGGAAGGACGTGAGGGTGAAACCACCCCTGTTTTTGTCTACACAAATTATGATAGTGCAGAGCTTTTTGTAAATGGTGAAAGTATGGGTATTCAAAAAAAACATGCTGCAACACCTCAGAACAGATATCGACTTATGTGGATGGATGTCAAATATGAACCTGGTTCAATTAAAGTAATCGCATTTGATAAAAATGGAAAATCTGTGGCTGAAAAAGAAATGTTTACTGCAGGTAAGCCCTATAGAATTGCGCTTGAACCAGATAGAACGGTGTTGGATGCCAATGGAGAGGATTTGGCTTTCGTAACGGTATCTGTAGTTGATAAAGACGGAAACGAATGCCCAACAGCTACCCAGCAATTGAATTTTAAGGTAAAGGGCAAGGGGAAGTATCGTGCAGCATGTAATGGGGATCCTACTTCTTTGGAAATGTTTCATTATCCAACCATGAAATTGTTCAGTGGTAAATTGGTGGTATTGGTTGAATCTACCAATGAGGTTGGGCAAATGGAATTGTTAGTATCAGGAAAAGGGTTAAAAGGAAATAAGGTTACTTTATCTTCAAAATAGACCTTGTTCTTGAATATCGTGTCAATAAAAGGTATAAAACTAAAAAGAGTCCTGTCTTTTTGGGGCAAGACCCTTTTACGAGAACACTATATGAAAATCAAAAAAAAATTACAAAGTACATGCCGTCACCATGAAATTGGTGGGGCAGCGATGCTCATGTATTGCCAAGCACAAAATGTATTCCTGGCAGTACCTTCTGATAACTATAAGTTGAGGCCATAAAACCTCTAGTTTTACTGAACGTATTAGAACAATTTTTTTGACTAGATAGTTAAAGTCAATCCTTTTAATATCGTATTTTTGGCAAAATCAAAATAAGTCAGCTATTGGCTGGTGAATTTAATCACCTTAATCGTTTAAAACTATACCGAACAAGTTATGAAATCAATCACAAAAGTTACACTTACATTATTCCTATTTGTTTTTCTATATACACCTGTTTTTGCCCAGGATATGAGTAATGAACAGCCACCCAAAGAGAAATGGAGCCTGGCTGCAGCAGAAGGGACTGTTACAGAAGTAAATAAAGAAACGCGGGAAATCACTCTGAAAGGACCTGATGGGGAACTCGTTACCCTTACTGCCAGTGACGCAGTTGAAAGGTTCGATGAAATTGAGGTTGGTAATCGAATTACCTTTGAATACTATACCTATATAAAGGCAGAATTTCGTAAACCCACCGAGGAAGAACTTGCGGAACCGTTAATGATACTTGCCGAAGGCGGCAAAGCCCCGGAGGGAATGGATCCCGCTGCAATTGTAGGAGCTGTTGTAAAAGCATTGGTCACTGTAGAAATCCTTAATCGCCCAAGCATGTTAGCCACTGTTAAGGGACCAAGGGGAAACTATCTCACCATAGACATGGAAGATGAGGCCCTTATTCAAAAATTACATATCGGCCAGCAGGTAATCCTTACTTATGCGGAAGCCATGGCCATATCATTGAGTAAAATGGATTCAGAAGAGTAAGTTACACTGGTAATCGAGATATAGGATTGCAGATATTTTATGGGCAATTCATTTCTTTTCAAAGGTTTATCACATCCCAAAAAAGGTTGAATATAATATGACGATGTAGTTTTTCATATTATATTCAACCTTTTTTGATGCTTTTTCAACCTATAAAAGGAAATTTCAAAGAACTGGATCCCAGGGCATTGACCAAAACTAAAAAGAGCCCCATCAGTTAAGACAAGACTCTTTTACGAGAACACTATATGAAAATGAAAAATTTTAATTCGTTTTTATTACATAGTAAATGTATATTTCTATCCCCTGCAATGAAAAGAAATGATGCGTAGCAAGCCAATATTGTGGTGAAAGCGTGCTTTTATGTTTTTTAATGGTTTTCATAGGACTTTTTAGGTATGTATGAAGATTTATTTGCGCAACCAAAACCTATTTATTCATCTTTGTATAAAATGATTACTATGAAAAAGCTATTTACAATATTGTTTATGACCATTCTATTTGTTTCATGTTCCAATGATGACAATGATGATTCAATTACACTTTTGGAAGGTAAATGGACACTTACCAATGTGTCCTGTTTTTGTGCTTTTGGAAATAACCCCGATTTCAGCGGTCATAAATTGACCTTTGTGGGAAACAATCTGGAAGTTGAGATGGGGGAATTCAAATTTTTTATTGATGCGGCTGGAGCATTTACTACCCAAGGTAATGTAATTACATTCAAAAACGGAAGCCAATATTCCTACGTAGTAAAAACGGATGTATTGGAACTTACTTTTGTGGATAACCCGCAAATTGCTGACGATGAAATTTTTATGGTTTATGAGCGAAGTTAACTTCCTTATTTATTGAAACGCCGGCATACCAGTGATATCTGCCCCGGTTATCAATAAATGAATATCATGGGTGCCTTCGTAAGTGATCACACTTTCCAGATTCATCATATGTCGCATTATGCTATAATCACCAGTAATACCCATACCACCTAACACTTGTCTCGCTTCGCGGGCAATTTTGATGGCCATGTCAACATTATTGCGTTTGGCCATGGAGATTTGGGCCGTAGTTGCCCGTCCTTCATTTTTCAATTGACCCAATCGAAATGCCAATAATTGGGCCTT